>ERZ842401.2201-NODE-2201-length-26392-cov-4.347116_pt1 | contig 26392 bp, 22 predicted proteins | sample MGYA00521270_ERZ842401 | MGnify/ENA primary metagenome ERZ842401 (study PRJEB31892, sample SAMEA3878208) | bioreactor metagenome | biome: Moose rumen | place: Sweden | collected 2011-10 | study: EMG produced TPA metagenomics assembly of the PRJEB12797 data set... | reverse complement strand
AATCCCCAATCCCCAATCCCCAATCCCCAATCCCCAATCCCCATTTTGATTAAATTAAATTTTAGTATTACCAATTATTTAACATTTAATAATAATTAATAATTAAATTTTTTAACCATTTTAATAATAATTTTAAATGGCTAATTACCCAATCAGATAAATATTAAATTTAACTATCATCTATTTCATCAAAAGCATAAAATTTAATATTTTTAATTATATAATAAGCTCCAGTAAAATTTTCTAGAAAATCTAAACGAATATATCTGGCTTTATCTCCTAAATATTTCTTTTCAAATGAATTTTCCTTTTTTCCTGTGAATTCAAATAAATTTGTTTGTCTTCCCTTTTCATCAAATAATTTCATACTATATTTTTTAAGTCTACATCTAGTTTCTTTTTCATAGCATATTAATATAAAACAAGAAAAATTATATTCTTTTTTAAAATCGAACTCAATATAATGGCCAGGTTCATTAGAACTTGAGCAATAATAATGATCATCTTCAATAAATAGATTTGATGGTTCATATGAATTTGAATAAATGTCAGAATGTTTCATAATTTTAGGTTTTAAAGGTCCAACTTCTTTTATTTTAATTTCTTTTATATTATTATCACTATTATTTTTATTATTATCTAAGGAATTATTATGATTACTTTCAAACAAAGACTTAAAATCAATAATACACATTTGGTTATTCTCATATAATAATAAAAATTTATTATTATTCAAAGTTGTTATTTTTGGAATATTAAATGAAACTCTAAATTTAAACATTTGCTGGAGATAATTATATTCATCTGATGAATTATTTAATAAATTTATCATTTGAAATTCTAGATCATTATTATTAACAACATCATAGAGTATATATTCATTTTTTGTTATTATATTAGAATAATATTTAAATTCACCTTTTATTAAGTAAGTATCATCTTTTTTTACTAGAATATAAAAACCTTTTTTATTGTAATTATTTAATATAATGAAATTTGAAAAGATATGCTTAATTTCAAAATCTCTATAGACATCATCTTTATTAGGTAAAAAGTTTCTTGTAATTGGAGAATAAAATTTATTATTTTTGAGCTCAAATTCAATAAAAGGATATTTATCAACTAAAAATATAATACTATTATTATTAAAATTATAACCATTATTAAATTTTGAATTAATAGCAATTATATCAAAATAAATAGCTCTAATATCTTTGATTAAATTATATAAGGATAAAATATAATCTAATTTTTCCTTATATTTACCTTTAATCTTACTTAATGATTTTAGTTTAAAAATAACATTATTTGTATTAATAATTACATTATCTTTATTTGGTTCATTTTCAATAGCATCTTTTTTATTTTTTAGATCCTTTAATTTATTATAATAATTTATAGTTTTATAATCAATAAATTCAAGTAAACTAAAATCTATTTTTAATAATAATTCATATTTATTAACGACATTATTTGGTAATTTGAATAAATCTTTTAATTTATCTTTGTGCTTTGATTTAATACTAGAATTTTCAATTATAGAATTAATGTCAATAAACATATTTTTAATTGCAGATGAATCTTTTCTTTTGATATATAGAATAAATTTTCCATATTTATCATTTCTCTCATAAAATTTTTTTTCCATTTCAAAAAAATATTTTATAGCGAAAGTGTCTGAATTATTTTCAACTATGAAAAATCTACTTTTATTGAATAAATCACCCAAAAAAAAACAAATTCCCGAAATCTCAAAAGTTTTTGAATACTCATTATTATTATATTTGCATATACCTATATTATTTCTATCAGAAAGAAATGCTAAATTTTGATCTTGTAATAAAAAAATATCTTTAATGATAACATTAAAACGAATTTCTTCGAAATTAAATATATTTTTTTCTGTCTTAAATAAAAAGAAGAAACTATTTCCTTTTTCGAAAATAAATATAAACTTTTCATCATTAATACAAATAACTTTCTGAATTTTTCTATTACAAAATTTTTTAGTAATAATATATTCAGGATGATACTTTGTAATAATATAATTTTTATTTAAATAAAAATTACATAATTTATTATATAACGATGACAAACAAACATTATCTTCATATTTAAATTTTAAAGATATTTCTGAGCTTGATAAATTAAAATCAAAATTATCATTTAGAATTATATTATTTTCTAAATTGAAATTATTTAAATATTTGATTTTATTAAAATTATCTATTAATAATTTATAAACTGATATTACCTTTAAATTTCTTTCTTTGTAATTTTCAAACATTTTTTTTAAAGTTTCACTTCTGTTATTAATTTTTTCTAAAAATATATTTAGTTCTTTTTCTTCTGTTTCTATTATTTCCTCAGATTTCAAAATTTTTTCAGAAATTTTTTTAACTTTTTTATCAACATTTGGGTCATTTAGATAATAATATTGACTTTCATGTTCACATTTGCATTTAGGGCATATATATTGTTCACATATTGTACAATATTTATTGAATTTATATCCATTATGACCTTCTTTCTTACAATAAATATTACTTTGTATTTTTTGATCTAGAAAAATATGCGCTTGTTCGAAAGTATTATTGTGTTCTTTAATACATTCATTACATAAAATTTTTTCACAATCATAGCAATATTTAACTGAAGAAGATTTATGATTTTTATCATAAGAACATTGGGGTAAATCTGATACATTTTTAGATAGAATATAATTATCGAAAAATGATATATCTTTAATTATTGATGTTTTACATTGAAAGCATTCAATTTTAATTTTATTTCCTAATAAAAATGTTATTCTTGGAATGCTATAACATTTTTCACAAGTAATAATTTTTTTTGGATTATCAATATTATTAATGTCTTTTTTATCTATATTTTTATTAATCATTTTCTCATATATTTCAATAATTTTATCAATTTTTATTTTGTAATCAATATTTTCATTTATAGCATTTATTTCGTTTGCTATATTATTTTTAAATCCATTAATATTTTGAAATATTTCATATTTTCTATTTTTAATATTATCTTTTTCAAAATTATCAATCATTTCTTTATATATATTATAATAAATTTTGATATTACTTAACACAAAATCAAATTTGTTTTTTATTTGTTCAACATTACGCTCTAAATCATTAATAGTTTTTCCCATGTTTTGAATTTCATTATTAATTGTTTTCATATCTGGAATTATATCTTCATATGATTCTATTTTATGATTTTTATGTTTTTCAATACATGAAAAACATAAATTCTCTCTACAATCCTTACAATATTTTATATAAGAATCATTATGTTCATTACAAAAATAATATTTTCTTTTATGCTCAATGATTTTATGATTTTTATCGTGTTTATTATTACATAATGCACATAAATTAAATTTGCATGTAACACAAAAATAAAATTCATTATTGTAACTTTCTCCTTTATTATTTTCTTTACAAGAATCACATATAATTTTAGATAAATTTATATTTTGTGTTTTTTCAAATTCATTTAAAAATATATCATTAATTTGATGTCCATTTTTACAATCATATAAATATATTTTAAAATTATTTATTTTTAATCTAATATCTTCTTTACATTCTGGACATATAATATTATTTGATTTTTTGATGACATCAGGCTTTTGGATTGGAGCATTTGAATATACTAAAATTTTTTTTAAATTAAAAATATTTTTTCCTATTATTTCCTTTACTGTTAAATCTTCTTTGACAATATTCCCTGAAAGTAAAAAGACCAAGGATTCTATATTATCTGCTTCTCCAACTTTTGAAGCAAATCTTTTTAAAATTTCTCCCATTTTTTCGTTGGCTTTACATTGTATCTCAATTTCATCATTTCTATAAATAAAATAGAATGATATTGGGGAAATTTTTGAGGACACATGATTATGTTAGAACAAAAATCTGGTGATAAAGTGTTGTCACCGCAGGAAGTGAGAAATATACTAAAAGCTGATAACAGGGAAATTGTGGAGTTATGTAAGCATGCTTCAATTTTGCCAAAGAAAAACAGTCGAGGTCAAACGTATTTTTCTTATGACGAAGTAAAACATTTAAGAAAAATTCAGGCAGCGAAGGCAGCATCAAAATCTTCGGCCCTGAGAGTTCCCGCAGCTGTCGGTAAGCATTCTTCAGCAATCTCAAGTATCTTAAATTCAATAAAGTCGATGGAAACTTCTTTGACTGATAAAATCGGCAAGGTTATTGATGAAAAACTTGAAGGAATGGATGAAGTTGTAGTTGAATTAATTCGCTGCAAGACAGATAATGAAACATTAAGACAAAAAATTATAGATTTGAATAAAGAAATATACCAGTTAAAAAATGACGTAAGTTCATTTAAATCAGTAGGCTTTGGCTTGTATAAGAAAAAAGAATATCAGAACTGGGAATAGGGAGTATATTTTTATATGGCAATAAAAGAAAAGGAAGTTAGCGCAAACTTAAATGCCACAGACAGAGAAAAGGCATTAAAGCTTGCGATAGAGAAGATTGAAAAGGATTTTGGCAAAGGTTCCATAATGAAGCTGGGCGACAAGCCGACTGTGAGTGTTGATGTCATTCCGACAGGTTCAATGGCTTTGGATATAGCACTTGGAGTAGGCGGGATACCAAGAGGAAGAATTATAGAGGTTTACGGGCCTGAAAGTTCGGGTAAAACAACTTTGGCACAGCATATTGTTGCCGAATGCCAAAAGAAAGGCGGTATTGCGGCATTTGTTGATGCAGAGCATGCTTTAGATCCTGAATATGCAAGGAATTTAGGGGTTAATATTGATGATTTGCTAATTTCTCAACCTGACACAGGTGAACAGGCATTGGATATTACGGAAGAACTTGTTCGCTCGGGGGCAGTTGATATTGTTGTTGTCGATTCTGTTGCGGCACTCGTTCCAAAGGCAGAAATTGACGGTTCAATGGAGGATCAGCAGATGGGCTTGCAGGCTCGTTTGATGAGCAAGGCATTGAGAAAGTTAACAGGTATTATAGGGAAAACTAACACAACCGTTATTTTTATCAACCAGTTGAGAATGAAAATCGGTGTTATGTACGGGAATCCTGAAACTACAACCGGTGGTAACGCATTAAAATATTATGCAAGTGTTCGTATGGAAATCCGCCGTACCGAAGGAATTAAGGGTGAAAACGGGGATGTCGGAAATCACGTAAGAGTAAAAGTTGTAAAAAATAAAGTTGCGCCGCCTTTTAGAACTGCCGAATTTGATATTATGTTTGGTAAAGGTATCTGCAAAGTAGGTAATACTCTTGATGTTGCAGTTAATATGAATATCGTAAACAAATCAGGTTCTTGGTTTAGTTATAAGGATGAAAAATTAGGTCAAGGTCGTGATAAGGCCAAGGAATTTTTAACGGAACATCCTGATATGCTGGCTGAGATTGACGGTTTAATTCGTGAAAAATTAGCGCAGCCGCAAGGTAATTCTTCACCTGAGGAATTGGTATCGGTTGAAGGTTAGTTTTTATGAACACACTTGCTCAATTTATCCAAAAGAGGCGTGATAGTCTTGGATTATCGGCCAAGGGGCTTGCGATGAAGGCACAATTGCCGTTGGATACTATTGAAGATATAGAGGCGGGTAAGGATTTATTTTTACCTGTTACCATACGCCAACAATTGGCAAAAGCTTTAAGGTGTGCGCCTGAAGAAATAAGGAAATTAGAGAAAGATTTTCAATTTGCAACCGTTTCAGATCAAATAATTGACAGTTTAAAAGAATTAATTTTAAATGGTGCAGGCGGGCTTAAGTGTCCTGTTTGCGGTGCGGATTTAATTACAAGAATTGCTAAAATGTACGACTTGGAAGATAATTTAATCCTTGAACCAAAAGCGCATTGCTCAAAATGTGCTTTTCAAATCCATTCTTAAAAAATGTGTGATTAGGAACTTTTTGCTCTTATGTGATTTAAAACTTCCCAATTGCCGTTGGATAGCCTTATTTCCCTATCTTGTAAACATATATTTTTTGGTGTATAACAGTTGTAATAAGAGGGATAAATTTATGCGTTTACACAATACTTATACTGACAAGACAGAAGAATTTAAGCCGATTGAGGGCAATAAAGTTAAGATGTATGTATGCGGGCCTACGGTTTATGATAATGCACATTTGGGACATGCAAGATGCTACATAACGTGGGATGTTTTATACAGGTATTTAAAATTTAAAGGTTATGAGGTTACTTATTGCCGCAACGTAACTGATGTTGACGACAAAATTTTGAAAAAATCAGCAAATGAAGGTAAAACACCCGAAGAAGTTTCAAAATATTGGTATAACAGATTTTCTGACAGTATGAAAGCATTAAATGTTTTAAAGCCTGATATTGAGCCTTTCGCGACAAAGACATTGGGTGAAATGATATCTATTGTTAAAGATTTAATAGAAAAGGGTTTCGCCTATGAAACAAACGGTGATGTTTATTTTAGAGTAAAAAAATTCAACAATTACGGTTATCTTTCTAAGCAACCTATTGATCAGCTTGAGAGCGGTGCAAGAATTGAAGTTGGTGAACAGAAAGAAGATCCTTTGGATTTTGCTTTATGGAAGCGCGATGAGAAATTCGGTTATAATTCGCCGTGGGGCTTAGGTCGTCCCGGATGGCACATTGAATGCTCGGCCATGAGCAGAAAACATCTTGGCAAAACCATAGATATTCACGCAGGGGGTGCAGATTTAATTTTCCCTCACCACGAAAATGAAATCGCCCAATCAGAATGCGCTAACGGCTGTAAATTTGTAAATTACTGGCTTCATAACGGATTTGTAACCATAAACAAAGAAAAAATGTCAAAATCTCTCGGAAACTTTTTAACCGTTGATGATTTGTTAAAGAATTACGATGCAAATACAATAAGATTTTTCATTTTGACAAACCACTATAGAATGCCTGTTGAGTTTTCATCAGAAGCATTAGATTCTGCAAAAGCAGGAGTTAAAAGACTTTTAAATGCAAAGAAAACTAAAATTGATGAAGACTTGGACCTTACACAATTTGAGGATTATAAAAAGTTTGTTGAGGCAATGGACGATGATTTAAACACATCAAAAGCATTGGCTGTTTTATTTGACCTTGCAACGAAAGCTAATAAAGATGAAAAAAATGCTTATACACTTCTTTATAAATTGGGTTCGGTTTTAGGCTTTAATTTCGATAAAACTGAAATAAGTGAAGATGAAATCAAAAAAGCGGTAGAGGTTGTATCTGATGCTTTAGGAAAAGAATTCGGTTCAATGAATGAAATTATTGAGTACAGAAAACAAGCCCGTACCGAAAAAAACTGGGAAATTGCCGACAAGATAAGGATTTCACTTGATGGAACAGGGATTCTTTTAAAAGATACAAAAGACGGCACAACGTTGGAAACAAAATAAGATGAAAAACGTAAGACAGACTAATATCAATATTCACAGGGATTCGTGGGTTGAAATTAATGTCGAAAATATCGCGCATAACATGCGTGAAATCAGAAAAAATACAAAAGCCGGCAAAAAACTTTTGGCGGTTGTTAAGGCTGATGCGTATGGTCACGGCTCTGTTATGCTTGCGCCTACACTTTTAGCATCAGGTGCTGATATGCTTGGGGTTGCGTCTATTGATGAAGGAATAGATTTACGAAACGCAAAAATTAACGCCGACATATTGGTTTTGGGTGCGGTACCTGTTTGGGCGGTTGAAAGTGCGGTTAAAGCAGATTTGGCAATTTCAATATTTTCTAAAGAGCACCTTGAAGCTTGTCATCAAGCATATTTAAGAACAGGGAAAAAAGTTAAAGCTCACGTGAAACTTGATACAGGCATGAACAGAATAGGAATCTCACCTGAAAAAGCGCCTGAATTTATTCGTGAAATTCAAAATTGTGATTTTATAGAACTTGAAGGAGTTTTTACTCATCTTGCAATGGCGGAGGTAAGAGAAGAAACCCAAAAACAAATTGATAAATGGAACTATGTGATTTCAAATATTAACACCGAAGGGCTTTTGCTGCATATTTTAAATACGGCAGGTGCGATGTGTTATGAAGTTCCGAATTCAAATATGGATAGAGCCGGAATAGCAATTTACGGGCTTTATCCTGATTTGCCTTCGGATGGCAAAATTTCAAGACCAAATTTTATACCGGCAATATCTTTAAAAGCTCGTGTTGTAAATATTCACATTGCAAAAGACGGCGAAGGCGTCAGCTATGGTCACACTTTTAAAGCAAAAGGGGACAGGATTATTGCAACAGTGCCTTTGGGTTATGCAGATGGAGTTCCCAGACTTTTATCCAATAAGATTTTTGCAAGTATAAACGGCAAAAAAATTCCGCAAGTCGGTAATATTACGATGGATCAAATGATGTTTGATATAACCGATGTTGATGTGAAAGTCGGTGATGTAATAACTTTGCTTGATGAAAACAACTCAATTGATGAATGGGCAAAAATACTTAATACGATAAATTATGAATTAACTTGCCGATTGAAGGTCAGATTGCCAAGAATTTATACGAGGTAGGTATGGAAAAGGTTTATGATTTAGGGATAATAGGTTCAGGTCCTGCGGGATATACTTCGGCGCTTTCGGCAAGAGGGCAAAAGGTTGTTATTTTTGAAGAAAAAGATTTTGGCGGCACATGCTTAAATCGGGGTTGTATCCCGACAAAGGCTATTTTGCATTCGGCTGAAATTTATAACACGTTGAAATCTGCCAATAATTCGGGATTTTATTTAGAAAATGTAAATTATGATTGGGAAAAAATACTTGAAATAAAAAATGAAAAGGTTTTAAAACTCAGAAAAATACTTGAAACTTCCGTTAAAAATAGCGGCGCCGAAATCATTTATTCTCGTGCCAAAATAATAGGAAACGGTAAAATTCAAGATGGTGAGGGCAATATCTATTTCTGTAAAAAAATAATTTCAGCAACCGGTTCAAAGCCAAAAGAAATAAAGGGTTTGGAATTTGACGGAGATAAAATTTTATCTTCTGACGATATTTTAAATTTAAAGAAGTGTCCAAAAAGTATATTAATTGTGGGTTCGGGCGCAATCGGGATTGAATGGGGGAGAATACTTTCTACGTTTGATTGTGAAGTTACAATTGTTGAGATGGCAGAACATCTTTTGCCTCTTGCGGATGTTGAAGTTTCAAAAAGAGTAGAGAGAATTTTCAAATCAAAAGGGATAAAATTTTATCTTTCAAATTCAATTAAGCACCTCGAAAAAACAGATTTAGGTGTTAATGTAGAGCTTAAAACAGGTGAAAAATTAAACGTTGAAAAAATTCTTGTTGCAGCGGGGCGTCAAATCGTAAATTTGCCTGAAACTTTTGATGCAAAAGTTATAGGGGATGCATCAGGAGAAATTCAGCTTGCGCATTACGCCACAAGGCAGGCTCTTTATGAAATTAGTAATATAAATTTTGACAAATCCCTTATACCATCTGTTGTTTATGGCACCCCTGAAATTGCTTGGGCAGGTAAAAGAGAACAAGATTTAGAAATAGGAAGTTTCAAAAAAATAACCCTTCCGATATCAGCGCTTGGAAAATCTCAATGTGATAATACAACAGACGGATTTATAAAAATAATAACCGTTGAAGATAAAATTATTGGAGTTCATATAATATCAAATGAAGCATCTTCGCTTGTTCAACAGGTATTGACTGCTATTCAAAACGGTATAACTATTGATAAATTGAAAGAAGTTTGCTTCCCTCATCCGACTTATTCCGAAGGAATTTTTGAAGCAATAATGAGGCTTTAAACGTTTGGCTTCTTAACTTAATTAGCTGCTAAACATATTAAATGTCTTATCAATATTTTTGTTAATAAGGTTTTTAACCGTATCGTATTCTGTATTTATTGCAGCAATTTCCAAATCAAGAGTCTTGATTTGCAAATCCAAATCTTCTTCTTTATTATCTAATTTTGCCTTCAAGCTGTTATATTTAGCTTCTGCCCTTGCAATAGCATCCTCATCTTTTACTGCAACAATGTATTCCGTATCTGCATAAGCCGATTGGTAAAAATATCCGTCCATATTTAATGAAGAAACGAATATTTGACCGTTTTTAAGCTCATTTTCAAGATATTGAGCGTTATCAACATTGTATGTCGAATTATCAACCCAGCCGTTTGTGCAAATCTGGTTATATAATTGACTGTAAAAATCGTTGTATAACAAAGCTTCATTATCTATTACACTTCCTGAATTATCAAGAATATAATAGTAGCTGCTATCCTTTGTTACAAATTTTGAGCTTGAAGATTTGTCATTTACCGAATATCCGTCAGCCCATCCATCCAAAGTTTTGGCAAAGTTTGTCAAGAATACTTTTAACATATTGGTTAATGACAATTCATAACCTTTTCCGTCGGAATCGCTGCTATCGTAGTAAAATCCGTTATACATTTTTGGATCGCCATTTTTGTGCTCACTTTGCGCTTTTGAATAATTTTTTATGGTGTTCAAATAGGCATTTACAAGTGCGTTATATGATTCGGAATCTACATACAATCCTTTTGCATTATGACTTGCAGGTTCGTCATAAATAACGTTACCATCATTATCAAATTCTAAGCCAAGCAGTTTTGCCATTGCTTGTAATTTCGATTTTGAATAATTTATTACTTTGGTAGCACTAGTACCATCTTTAAATTTAACGGCATACTCTTTTCCTAAAATATCACCGAGAGAGGTTGTACCGGCACTATCGTTATGTTCACTTCCGACCAGATATTTTTTAATATTAGTGTTAGTTAAATCTATATTGTATATCGGATCTGAATTTTCATCTTCAGGATCACTTAATGCTGATAATTCACTGATTAATCCGTATATATCAACACCCAAAGAATCGGTTTTATCATATTGTGCACCGCCCAAACCGGCTGATGAATTATAATTGTTGCGAATTTTAAATTCTTCAAAAGTTGGAGATGTTCCAAGCGTGAAGCGTGCAAATTGCATAATAGGAAGTGTCATTATTGACGCTTGCGATGCATCCTCAATACTGACTCTGGATATAAAACTTTGACTTGTATCACTTGGGTTTTGCCAATTAACCCGAATTGAACCCATAGAAGACCAAGTTGTAGGTGCTATAACACCGTTTTCATATAATTTCTTTACAAATTGCAGGTAACCTGCGGAACTTGGAGCTACTGCCGAGCCGTTCGGTGAAATAACTCTTGCCGCTTCTGCGTATTTCTCCGTAAGAATAATTTCACCATGCGGATTTGTCAAAAGATACGGATTATATGCATTATACACAGAAGGCTGCATTAAAACATCGTAATTTAACGAAGTAACAGTACCTGAAGTTGTACCAAGTATGCTGTCCCCACCGCCTGTTGCATCCCAAACAAGTTTGGTTGCATTCAGTGCCGTTTCGTATTCATCAGAAGCATTAGAAAGTTCACGGCCAATTGACATTTTTTGCTGAGCCAATTGGAGCGATTTGAATTCACAATCCGCACGTCTTGCAGTTATTGCTAAAAATCTAGCTTGTGATGCTGCCAATCCCATTGTTTTGCCGTTTTCCTTTCAACTTTGCTTAGTAACTTTTATTGCTTCACTACTTCTATCGGCTTTATTTAGGCAAAACTTTGATTTTAATAATCAATTGTTAAGTTTTTGTTACAATAAATTTAAAATTAATTAGATTATACAGGCCAACTCTCTTTTTTGTTTCAATGTAAGTTTATGTTTAATTCTGTATTCTTCCTTTAGGGCTTCTTCTTTTGTAGAAAATTCTTTTTTATAAACTATTTTGACAGGCTTATTTGCTTTTGTATATTTTGCACCGTGACCTTCAAGATGTGCCTGAAACCGTTTTTGAACATCATCCGTATATCCGCAATATAAGGTATTACGTTCGGTTAAAAGCATATATACATAGTATTTTTTATCAGTCATAAAATTATTATAAAAAAATGGCGGTTTTATCTAAACCGCCGTTTAATGTATATTCTTTTCTTTATTTCTCTTAAATCTTAGCATACGGAAGAAAAACTTGAGCAAAAGCCGCCTGAGCAATCGCCTCCGGCTGACATCCCTGAGCTGAATCCTGAGGAAAATCCGCCGTCAGAAAATCCGCTATCGGAATAGCTTCCGCCATCAGAAAATCCGCCTGCTGAATTTAAAGTTGATACCGCATTTTCAAATCCGCCAAGAAATCCTATGCAATCAGAAGGTACGTAATTGCAATCTGCAAACATTTCATAATTTACAATGACAGGGTTGTTTGATGAAAATACATCGCCCAATTGCGTTTTCATCATGCCTGCAAAAGGATTATAATTCATCATTGCAAGCGAACCCGCAGTTTCTACAGAATTATTTTTATGCGTATGATTAGTTCTTCTTGCACTCGCTGATCTTGCCGATTTCGAAAATATACCGTTCATATAATTCCTCAATTATCTCTCGTGTACATTTATATAAAGTATTTTCAAAATCTATGATTTCAGCAAATGTTTTTTCTGTTACATTTGTTTACAATATTAGAGTAAAATAGCTATAAATGCTGCAATCACCATAGCAGGGCCGAACGGGAGGTATGTCATATTACTGTCATTTCCGTTTTTAATGCTTCTGATAATCAAATAACACAGGAACAGTCCCACTAGTGCAAAAAGTACCGTTAAGGTTATATATAACCAAGTTATATCAACAATTATACCTCTATATGTGAGTATGCCAAATACAACGGCATAAGCCAAAAATCCTGAAAGTGCGTATAAAATATTGTATTCTTTATTCAAGAATGATTTTTTAATAAATACAGGCAAAGTAAGTACGGCCTGTATGATTACACTTATGGCAAGTAAAATCAGTACTGTCGGAAACCCAAACACCGCGCCAAGTCCCGCAGCAATATAACTGTCACCTTCGCCGAATGCTCTTGTTCCGACAAATAAATAACCAAGTCTTGCAAGTATTTCCATTACGAGCGCACCGCATAATGCACCGGCTATTGCCATAGTGAAAGGTCCTTGTAACAATAGAGGTTTAATATATTGTCCCAAAGCATGGTTTTGATGGAGGGAGTATGCGTAAATTCCCGTAATTAAGCCAGCATTCAACAATCCGATACCCATAAGAGACAGAGTGTGTTTATCAAATACAACCCTTTCTTTTATATCCGTTACTGCCATCACAATAAGAAGTGATGAAACAATCCACATAAATAATGTCATCCATGAAAGCCCGAATTTCATTATGATAAATACAAAAATTGTTGCCGTAAAAAGTTCAACAAGCGGATATTGAACGCTGATTTTCTCCCCGCAAAACGCACATTTCCCTTTTAAAAATATAAAAGAAAATACGGGAATGTTATGGTACCACTTCAAAGGATGTTGACATTTCGGACATTTTGAAGCCGGAAAAACAATGGATTCTTCAGATAAACTTCTCAAAATTACTACATTCAAAAAGCTCCCTATGCACAATCCGATAACATATGCGAAAGCTATTATTGCGTAAACTAAAATCATATTCTCTCCTTATATTTTTTATTTAGATATCTCTTCTTCATTTTGCTTTGAAATAATTCCGTACAACCTGTGCAGAGCCTGTTTAACTTTTCTTGACACCTGCATTTGTGAAATATTTAGTTTTTCCGAAACTTCCTTTTGACTGAAATCCTGAAAATAACATAAATCAATTATTGTTCTGAGTTCATCAGGTAATTTCATTACAGCTTCTTTTAGCATAATCTTATCTTCATAAGATTTTAAATACTCCTGATAATCTTCTGACGGAATTTTGTCTATCAATGATGTTTCTTCATCGTCAGACGGGAATTTTTGATCAAGTGAAACCGCAGTTTTAATATATTCAATATCAACCGCATCTTTAAGTTTTTCCGAAGTTACCCCTAATTCTTGCGCAATTTGTTCTTGCGTAGGCTCTAAAATTCCCTCGTCGTTTAACTTTTTAATGATTTTTCCGGCTTTATAAAATAATTCACGAACATCTCTCGGTGCTTTTATCAATGAACCTTTATCTCTGAGATAATGTCTGATTTCACCTTTTATAAAATAAATTACATACGTATGAAACTTTGTATTCTTTGTTGTGTCATAAAAGTTTATTGCCTTAATAAGTCCGATAGAACCAACCTGAACTAAATCTTCATGGAGAAGTCCCATTGACTGTGCATTAATTGATGATGCTATTTTTTTTACAAGCGGAAGACATTTTTGCACAATTGACATATGTAAAATTTGTTTTCGCTTTTCATCGGAGGTGTTTTTATACTCCAAAATTAAATTTTCTATCTCATCCTTTACTTTTAACTTATTGTTCATTCTATCACCATACGTAATTATATCATGATAAATGCTTTATGAAAAATAACTTAAACAATATTAATATTTTAAAATATTACCTTCATTTATGTTATACTAAATCTATTAAAGATTAACGGAGAGAATATATGATTACAGTAAAAGATGTTGAACACGTTGCAAAGCTTGCAAGACTTGAGTTGACCGAAGATGAAAAAGAACTCTATACAAAACAGCTTGGCGATGTTTTAAAATATGTTGATCAGATGAACGAAGTTGATACATCAAATGTAAAACCGATGTGTCAGGTTATAGATTTTGTAAATGTTATGAGAGAAGATGAAGTTATACATGACATTACGAGAGAAGATTTAATGGCAAATGCACCTTACGAAGAAAACGGATTTTTCAAAGTCCCGAAAATAAATTAATTTTTAAAAGTCGTTAAGACGATAAGACTTTAAGACTACAAGTTCAATAATAAAGAAGGGGTATGATTAATGACAAAATTTATATTTATAACAGGGGGAGTTGTAAGCTCGCTTGGTAAAGGGATAGTTGCGGCATCTTTAGGAAAGCTTTTGAGAGCGCGCGGGTTTTCGGTTACTAATCAAAAGTTTGATCCTTACATTAATGTTGATCCGGGTACAATGAGTCCGTTTCAACACGGAGAAGTTTTTGTAACGGATGACGGGGCAGAAACCGATTTGGATTTGGGACACTATGAGAGATTTACCGGTTCTAAATTGGGGCACATTAATAATGTCACCTCGGGAAGTGTTTATCAAACTGTTATCAACAAAGAACGTCACGGGGATTATCTTGGTGCAACCGTTCAGGTTATTCCGCATATCACAAATGAAATCAAATCAAGAATTGTAAAAGCTCAAAAACAATTCAAACCTGATTTTCAGATTATTGAAATCGGCGGAACAGTAGGTGACATAGAAAGCTTGCCGTTTATCGAGGCAATACGTCAATTTAAAACGGAAGCCGGAATCGGTAATGCAATATCTGTTCACTGTACGTTATTACCTTATTTGCCGACATCAGGCGAATTAAAGACAAAACCTTCCCAGCATAGTGTAAATGTTTTGAGAAGTTATGGTATTCAACCTGAAATTTTGGTTTGCAGAACTTCCAAAGGTATTCCTAAAACTGAAAGAGAAAAACTTGCGCTATTTTGTTCGGTACCTTCAAATGCCGTAATAGAGTGTCGCGATATGAAAACCATATACGAAGTACCGCTTGCACTTGAAGAACAAAATCTGGCAAAAGTTGTCCTTGATTATTTAAGAGTTGAGGATAAGGGCTGTGATTTAGAAGGATGGAGAGAGCTTATTGAAAGGATTAAGAACCCTAAATTAAAGTTAAAAGTGGGTATTGCAGGCAAATATACAAAATTATCTGATGCATATATTTCCGTTGTTGAATCCTTAAAGCATGCAGGATATGCAAACAATGCTTCAGTTGAAATAAAATGGATAAATTCTGAAGAATGCATTGATGAAAAGAGTTGTAAGGAATTATTGAAAGAACTTGATGCGGTTGTTGTTCCTGGTGGATTTGGAGTTCGAGGAATTGAGGGTAAACTTAACGTTATCAAATATGTTCGTGAAAATAATGTTCCGTTTTTGGGCTTGTGCCTTGGTATGCAATGCTCGGTTATTGAATATGCGAGAAATGTATTGGGGTTGAAGGGGGCAAATTCTACGGAATTTGATGAAAACACACCTTACCCTGTTATAGACTTAATGTTAGAGCAAAAAAATGTTCAGGGTTATGGCGGAACAATGAGATTGGGTGCTTATGATTGTCATTTAAGAAAAGGTACAAAGGCGCAAAAAGCTTACGGTACAAACAAAATTTCAGAACGTCACCGTCACAGATACGAAGTTAATACCGAATTTATTTCCGAATTAGAGTCCCACGGGCTTGTATTTTCAGGCATGTCACCGGACGGGATGTTATCGGAGATAGTAGAGCTTCCTCAGTTGGATTGGTTTGTGGCATCTCAATTCCATCCGGAATTTAAGTCAAGACCTGATGCACCGCATCCTTTATTTAAAGGGCTGATTGATGCTGCAGTTAAGCAGGTTGAGGCAAGATGAAAAAGAAAATTTTACTGATTTATCCGCCTTCACCTGTATTAAATCGTGAGGACAGATGTCAGCAGCCAACGGATAATTTGATTGTAATTCCGCCTTTGCCGCCGACTGATTTAATGTATTTGGCAGCGATTGCAGAGGGTGTCGGATGTGAAGCCAGAATTCGTGATTACTCACAAGGCGGTAATTTCAAAGAGGATTTGGAGGAATTTAAGCCTGACTATTTGCTTATTAATGCTGCTATGCCGACTTTAAAAAGCGATTTGGAATCGTTGAAATTTGCAAAGGATGTTTTACCTGAAGTTAAAACTATTGCAAAGGGGGCTACATTTCTTACTTTCTCTAAAAAAATTATGGAGGAAAATCCGTCACTTGATTATGTAATAAGAGGGGAGGCTGAATATACCCTAAAGGAACTTCTTGAAGGAAATAATATTTCTGATGTTTTGGGGCTTTCTTACAGAATTAACGGTGAAGTAAACGAAAATGCTCCACGACCGTTTATCGAAAATCTGGACGAATTACCTTTTCCTGCAAGACATAGGGTAGATAATTCAATATACAAAAGACCTGATAACGGAAAAGTGCAGGCAACAATTAAAGTGTCCAGAGGGTGTCCGTTTCATTGCTTTTTCTGCCTTGCAACTCCGACATTGGGCGCAAAAGTCAGGAAAAGAAGCCCTGAAAATATTATCGCGGAAATCAGAGAATGTGTTGAAAAATATAAAATTACGAATTTTCTTTTCTGGTCGGATATTTTTGATATTGACAGAGATTGGACTATTGAGTTATGTAAAAAGATTATTGAGAGCGGATTGAAAATTACTTGGTCATCCAATACAAGAGCGGATACTGCCGATTTGGAGATGGCAAAAATTATGTATAAATCAGGTTGCCGTCTTGTAAGTATCGGCGTTGAAAGCGGTTCACAATATATGCTTGATAAGATGGGTAAAAAAATTACACTTCAACAAGTCAGGGATACCGTTAACATATTTAAGTCAGTCGGGATAAGAATTTACAATTATTTTGTGATAGGACTTCCGTGGGAAACTGAGGAAACCGCAGAGGAAACAATAAAATTTGCAATTGAATTGGATAGTGATTTTATAAGTTTTTACACGGCAACCCCGCTTCCCGGAACGAGATTTTTTGATTATGCAAAAGATAACGGGCTGTTTGACGAAAATACAGATTTTAAATCGGCATATTTTTATCCTTCCGTAAACACTCATTCACTTTCTAAAGACAGAGTTTTTGAACTTCATAAATCAGCTATTAGGAGGTTTTATCTTCGACCAAAATATATTATAAAGATGCTATTGAAAATTCGTTCACTTTACGAAATTAAGAGCTATTTTACGGCCGGATTAAGACTTATATTTAGAAGGTAAATTATGAAACAGGTTGTGCAAAATCGCATAAAATCAGAAGAGTTACTTGCAAAAATCCATTTTGCAGATACGCTTATGTCGGAAAAAAATTATGAAGATGCAAAAAATGTTTATAAAGAAGTTTTGGAAAAAATTATTGACAGAAAAGATTTGCAATACGATTATACAGAGCTTTGCAGGAAAATCGGGGATTGTTATTATTCATTAAAAGATACGATAAGTGCAGGTGAATATTATAAAAATTGCCTTAAGTATTACCAAAATAATAAAAGTATTTATCAGGTTTTAGGAAGAATTTATGCGGAAAGGGATGCCGAAAATGCGACAAACTACTATCTTTCGGCGCTGAAACTTGGTGCGGATGAATCTTACTTTACTAATATTACTTGGCTTATGATGAATAATTCAAAATACAAGCAAAAGGATATTAAAGAAACTTTTGAATATTGGGTTGACAGATTCAGGCCTAAATATCTTGAGGTTATGCCTCCGTTTACCCACGGTGATAACAGAAAAATTAAGGATAAAAAATTAAATATAGCATACGTATCAACTGATTTTTACTGTCATGCGATGATGTCTTTTATTCTGCCGATTATAGAAAAACATAATCAGGAAAAATATAATTTTACCTTATATATGCTAAATAACAAATGGGATGCGGTAACTGACAGGATAAAAGATACGGGTATGAAATTTGTGGAGTTGGGTGATGCAAGTCCGCAAGATATTGCTAAAAGGATTTACGAAGATAAAATTGATATAGTGGTAGATTTGGCAGGTTGGGTTAATACAAAGACTTTTTGGATGTTATATAAACCTGCACCTGTTCAAATGCAGTATTTAGGATTTCTTCAAACTTACGGGATAAGGGAAGTTGATTACGTAATCGTTGATAAATATTCAATTCCTGAAAATATGGCAAAATACTATGTGGAAAAACCTCTTTATCTGAGGGGAGAAATGCAAAAATATTGTTTTTCTCACCCAAAAACCAATGTTCCGCCTTGCAATCCCGAACCTATTTGTAAAAAGAACGGCTACATAACATTCGGATGTTTTAATAACATAGGAAAAATTGATGATTATTCCGTAAAATTATGGACAAGGCTTTTAGAAGAAATACCTGATGCGAAACTTTTGATATACAGAACACAATTAAATGAAGCGCACCGATTCAGAATAGAAAATATGTTTAAGGCTCATAATGCCGATATGGAACGGGTAATTTTCAAAAATGATTCTATGAGCCCGCATTTTTTGATTTATGAGCAGGCGGATATTGCTATTGATCCTGTGCCATTTAGCGGACTAACTGTTACAATTGAAACTTTGATGATGGGAACTCCTGTATTATGTCTGAAAAATGAAACTTTACAAAGTAAAGGAACTGCAAGGGTTGACCTTTCTTTGGGGTTGAATGAGCTTGTTGCAGAGGATGAAGATGATTTTATAAATAAGGCAAAAGCACTTGCAAATCCTGATGTTATCACAAAATACAGAGAAGAATTAAGATACAAAGTTATATCTTCCGACCTGTTTTCAGACTACAACTTGGCGGCTGATTTTGAAGATGCTTTTGACAGGGCTTGGCAAGCTTATTGCGGGTAATTAATTTTTATTTAATTCATAAAGATACCTAAGGCCTTCAAGGGTTAAAGTCGGATTTATAAAATCAAATTTGCGCCCCATATATTCTTCAATAAAACTTGCATACCCGCCTGTTGCAACAACTGTCGCCTTTGTGCCTAGTTGGGTTTCGCATTGTTTTATCATTCCTTCAATCATGCAAGATGTACCGCGGACTATTCCGGATAAAATTGCATCATGAGTGTTATCCCCTATCGGATTTTTACTTTTTGCAAATTCAACCCGCGGAAGTTTTGAAGTGAATTTGTTAAGCGCATTAATCTGCAATTTAATTCCCGGAGCAATAAGTCCGCCTATAAATTCTCCATCCTTATTTACAATGTCAAATGAAATAGCTGTCCCAAAATCTACGACTATAACGGGTTTTTTATATAAAATATAAGCTCCCGTTGCATTGGCAATTCTGTCACCGCCGGCTTCTTTCGGATTCTTTAATTTGATTTTTACCTTGGTATTGATATCTGATGTTAAAAATATCGGCTCTAATTTAAAAGCAGAAATTACGGCATTTTTAATCTTTAAATTAAGTTCATCTACAACAGAGGAAACTATACATCCCGATATATCAAAATTTTTTAATAAAGTTTTTAAAAGTACTTCGTATTCTTGAGCAGTTAATTCTTTATCCGAAGCAATCTTCAATTCTTCAACCAATGCTCCGCTATCAAAGATTCCGAGCTTTATGTTTGTATTTCCTATATCGATCGCTAACAGCATAAAATAGTCCTCTACCTGAGGACTATTTTATATCAAAAAATATTTATATGATAGTCTAAGCTTCCGCGCTCTTAAAATAGCCGTGGAATGCAGAATTAACATTCAATGCTTGATTAAGCGGCATATCTTTAATTTTAAGCTTTGTATCATCTTCATTATTATTAGCTAAGAATGCTGCAGTTTTAACATTATTTTGTTTTATTGCCGGGCTGTTTACTTTAAAATCTGACATAATAGGCACTCCTTAATTGTATACTCGTATCTCTATATCTATAAAGTATTTTATTAATAACGGATTGCTTAAAATCATAAATTTTGTTACAAAAATTAACAATTCTTTTGGAATTTATATACCACATATTTATATTCTTTTACCCTTTTGGCTTAACATATTCCTATTGTAAAATAGAATGAATCGTGATAATCTGATATCAGGTTATAGTATAAGGTTAAAAAGGGGTATACATGGGTTATTCCAATGTTTTAGACAGCAAGAGTAAAAGTACGATTAAAAAAGCGTTGGAGGTTTTAGGGAAGAAAAATTTTGCATTAATTATGCATAACGGAAGTTTTCCTTCTGCGGCAGGTGAAAATACAGGATTTGGAAGCAGTTATACGGCAGGCGGAAAAAATATTATTGAATATGTTTCAGGAATTTTTGATTCCATTCAGCTTGGACCTGCGGGCAAAACAAAAAGTTGTGATGCATCACCATATGCCGCCACAATTTTTTCCAATAACCCTTTATTTATAAATTTAAAAGAGCTTACAACTCCCCTGTGGTCAAATATTTTATCTAAAGATACTTTTAATTCGATTGTTGAAGGAAATCCCAATAAAACCCGAAACAGAACAGCTTACGGATGGGCTTACAGAAAATATCAGGAAGCTATGATTGAGGCTTATGATAATTTCCTTAATATTTGCGATGATAAATTAAAATGTGAATTTGATATATACATAAGAGAAAACGCAGATTGGTTAGACAAAGATGCCTTGTATGAAGCACTTTCTTTTGAACATCAAAACGATTACTGGCCAATGTGGAAGTCAGAAATTGATAAAAATTTGCTTAATCCTCAATCAAATGAAGAAAAAATAAATTTTGCAAAACGAATAGAAGAATTAGAAAAAAAATATTCAAAAGAAATCGGTGTTTATAAATTTACCCAATTCGTGTTAAGTAAACAGCTTGAAGCAACCGGAAAATTTGCTAAAAGCCGCGGGATTAAAATGATTGCCGATAGGCAAGTCGCATTTTCCGACCGTGATACTTGGGCATATCAATCATTATTTTTAAAAGGTTATTCGCTTGGCTGTCCGCCCGATTATTTTTCAAAAAACGGTCAGGCGTGGGGATTTCCGATAATAGATCCGGATAAGATGTTTCGTTCTGACGGGAGCCTTGATGATGGCGGAATTTTATTAAAATCTGTTTTCACAAAAATGTTTAAAGAAAATCCCGGTGGTGTCAGAATTGATCATCTTGTAGGGCTTATTGATCCTTGGGTTTATAAGACAAATAAAACTCCTAAAATTGAAGACGGCGCAGGAAGGCTTTATTCATCCCCTGAACATCCGGAACTTTCAAAATATGCTGTTGCAAAATCGGAAAATCTTAATAAGGATGTAAGTGCAGATAACGAACTAAGGATAAAAGATTTAACCCTTGAACAGGTAAAACTTTACGCAAGAATTATAGAAAGAATTGTTCTGGCATCTGCTAAAGAAGCCGGACTTGATACAAGCTCAATTGTTTGCGAGGATTTGGGGACATTGACCAATCCTGTTGCTGAAGTTATCAAGGCATACAACCTTTTGGGAATGAAATTGACACAATTTACAAATCCCGAAAACCCTAATGATCCGTATCGTTGCAAAAATATTCAGAAAGATTGTTGGGCAATGGTTGGAACGCACGATAATCAACCCATAAAAATGTGGGCAGATTCAATGATTCATACACATATCGGCTACTTGCATGCAAAAAATCTTGTTGAAGATTTATTTAATGATGCCGAAAATAAAGATGACATTATAGTTAGGTTAACAAATGATGCTGAATTTTTGCGAGATACCAAATTGGTTGAACTTTTCGCATCAAACGCGGAAAATATTCAAATGTTTTTTACGGACTACTTTAATATTTATGAAACATATAATATCCCGGGAACTTCAGGAGATAAGAATTGGAGTTTGAGATTACCCGATAATTTTACAGAGCTTCATACCATAAACCTTGCGCAAATTCTTAAATCGGCAATTATTGCGCGAGGTAATGAATTTGCAAAGCAAAATAAAAAACTTCTTGAGGATTTAGATAGAATATAGGTGAATTATGAAAAAAATTAATATTAGATTACTTTTAATTTTAGTATGTTTAATTTCTTTTCAGATGAGTTTTGCACAGGAGATAAATGTTTCCGCTCAAGCCAAGTTTTACTATAATCAAGGTATAGATTACTACAAAACAGGTCAATATGATCGTTCAATGGAAGCTTTCAGAAAAGCTATTGAAGAAGATGCTTCTTATGTTGATGCCTACTATAACCTTGCATCAATTCTTGAATATTTAAAACAAGATGAAGAAGCCCTTTCTATATTTAAAAAAATCATCGTAAGAAGTCCGAATGATTACGATGCAATCTATAGAGCAGCGCAATTGAGCAGTAAACTCGGTAATTCTCAACAGGCGAAATCATACCTTTCGCTAATTCCTCAAAATTCAACAACATATAAAAAAGCTCAGGATTTGCTGATGACATTAGGTAATGCAGAACAACCTGCCGCAAAAGAGGAAACCTCTTTGCAAACCCAAGAAACTCCACCATCCTCTCAAAATTCGCAAACACAAACAAACGGAATATATTCCCAACTTGACAGCCCGACAGGTGTCGCGATGGATTCTGAAGGAAATCTTTTTGTTGCAAGCTTTTCCGAAAATGTTATCTATAAAATTACTCCTGAAGGTAAAAAAATAATTATAGTAAAAGATGCACGACTTTCAGGCCCAATCGGTATTGCTATCGATAGAGAAAACAATATTTATGTCGCAAATTACAATAAAGATAATATTTTAAAGATAACTCCGGCAGGGCAGATAAATATACTTTTGGCGAATGTTCAAAAGCCGTACATTGTTTTTATAAGAGATAATATGCTCTATATTTCGTCCCAAGGGGCAAATTCTGTTATCAGATACAAATGTTTTTAATTAATTCGGATAATATATGGAAAAAAATTGTTTAAATTGTACCAACATAAGGAAAGTTGTAATCATTGGCTGCGGCTTTGTCGGAGCAGCATGTGCATTTAGTATAATGCAGTCGGGACTGTTTTCCGAAATGATTCTTATTGATTCCGATAATGCCAGAGCCCAAGGGGAAGCCCTCGATATAAGCCATGGCGTTCCTTTCGCAAAGCCTATAAAAATTTATGCCGGTAACTACGATGACATAAAAGATGCCTCTATAATTATAGTTACAGCCGGAGCAAACCAAAAAGAAGGTGAAACAAGACTTGATTTGGTCAAAAAAAATATATCCATTTTTAAATCAATTATCCCCGAAATAAAAAATCGTAATTTCAACGGTATTTTGCTTGTCGTCTCAAATCCTGTTGATATTTTAACAACAGTTGCCCAAAAACTTTCCGGACTGCCGGAAAATAAAGTTATAGGCTCAGGAACGGTACTTGATAGTGCAAGATTAAAATTTGAACTGGGAAAACATTTGGATGTTGATTCAAGAAGTGTTCACGCATTTATAATAGGAGAACACGGGGATTCTGAAATTGCGGCTTGGTCAAGTGCAAACGTATCCGGAATCCCGCTTGATAAGTTCTGTGAAATGCGCGGTCACTTTAACCACAATGAGGCAACACAAAAAATTGCCAATGATGTTAAAAACAGCGCCTACGAAATTATAAACAAAAAGAAAGCTACATATTTTGGTATAGCTATGGCCGTAAAACGTATCTGTGAAGCAATCGTGCGCGATGAAAAATCTATTTTGCCGATTTCCACCTTTTTGCACGGAGAATATGAAATCGAAGGTGTTTCTTTAAGTATGCCTTCCATAGTAGGAAAAAATGGTTTCGAATGTCATGTGCCAATTCAATTAAACGATTTTGAAATTAAAATGCTTCAAAAATCAGCGCAAACCTTGAAAAATATTTTGGCCAAAAATAACATGTAATAAAAGTTTCTCCGCCATTTAAGACTTCTTGAGGGGGGTTTGTAAACTTTTGTAACATTATTCAATAGAATTAGTTCTGTAGGATTATATTTTTTATACATCCGTGGTATATATTTATATAAATAAAGTGCGCAAATATATAGTTATATAATATGTTTGTAAGTAAGATATGGAGGCAAAAATGTCAGTAGGACAATTTGTATTTATGTTACACAGTCATCTTCCTTATTACAGAAAGGCAGGAATGTGGCCATTCGGGGAAGAAAACTTGTATGAATGTATGGCAGAAACTTATGTTCCGTTGTTGAACGCAATTTCCGAACTATACTATGACGAAGGAATTAAGGCCAAGCTAACGGTTGGAATTACGCCTATTCTGGCTGAACAACTTAATGATGACCATTTGAAAAACGGTTTTATAAAGTACCTTGATTCAAGAATAGCAAAGGTTTCCAAGGATTTGGAGAGATATCCTGATCCAAAAGTAGAACATTCACAACATTTGAAATATCTTGCTAAATATTATTATGATTGGTTTAATCACATAAAAGATTCGTTTGTAAACAAATATCATTGTGACTTAATATCTGAATTCAAGAAATTCCAAGATTTAGGTTGTATAGAAATAACGACATCAGGTGCAACACACGGATTTTCTCCATTATTGGCGACCGATGCAAATTTGAATGCGCAATTCAAAGTTGGTTCGGATACGACAAAGAGATTGTTTGGCAAAAAGGCGATAGGATGCTGGCTTCCTGAATGTGCATATCGTCAAGGTTACGAATATGCAGGAAAAGACGGCAAAAAACATTGGCGTCCTGCAATTGAAGTAACGTTACAAAATAATGATATTGAATATTTCTTTACTGAATCACACGTAATAGAAGGCGGAAACTCAATAGGAAACAGACGTGTAATTGGTGTATACGGAAACATTGAGTATATTCCTCTTCCTGATCGTGCGCCTACAGGTTATGATACATATTCAGCATACTGGCTTCCTGACGCTCAAGTTGCCGTAATGGGCAGAAACGAAAGAGCCGGATATCAAGTATGGTCTGCTGCAGACGGATACCCGGGAGACGGATGTTATAGAGAATTCCACAAAAAAGATGCAAACTCAGGTATGCATTATTGGAGAATAACTTCACCTAAGACTGATTTAGGGGACAAAATGCTTTATGATCCTGTTTTGGCCTTGAATAAAGTAAACGAAAATTCAGATCACTATACAACATTGATTTATCACATGTTAAATGATTACAAATTGGCAAAAGGCGAAGAAGGTCTTGTAATGGTATCATTTGACACAGAATTATTCGGCCATTGGTGGTTTGAGGGTGTTGAATTTATAAAACAAGTTATCAGAAAATTCAACAACTACCTGCCTCAAGTTGAAAGATTAACTGCCGGCGAATATATTCACCAGCACCCGCCAAAAGAAGCTATTCAAATTCCTGAAAGTTCTTGGGGACAAGGCGGACATTTCTATGTATGGAACAACCATTTAACAGAATGGATGTGGCCAATTATTCACGCTTGTGAAAAACGTGCTTCTGCTTTGGCTGACAGATATCCTATGATTCCTGAAGATAAGCTTTTACATAGAGCTTTAAACCAAATGGCAAGGGAAAATCTGTTATTACAAAGTTCAGATTGGCCGTTTTTGATTACAACATGGCAGGCGAAAGATTATGCTACAGATAGATTTAGAGAGCACGTCGATAGGTTTGAAACTATATGTGATATGATTGAAAGCGGTCATATTGATGACAACAAACTTAAAGAGATTGAAAGCATTGATAATTGTTTCCCTGTAATAGATTACAGAGTATATCAATCAATAGAGGAAGGTGTCATTCCGCAGCAATCTGCAAAACTTGCGCCTTTATATTCAGACTAAAAAAGCTCCGAAAGGAGCTTTTTTTATAAAGTTTTCTTATATATTAATTTAGGGAAATCTTTTTTAATTTTTTCGATTTCTTCTTGA
>ERZ842401.2200-NODE-2200-length-26401-cov-5.075913_pt1 | contig 26401 bp, 6 predicted proteins | sample MGYA00521270_ERZ842401 | MGnify/ENA primary metagenome ERZ842401 (study PRJEB31892, sample SAMEA3878208) | bioreactor metagenome | biome: Moose rumen | place: Sweden | collected 2011-10 | study: EMG produced TPA metagenomics assembly of the PRJEB12797 data set... | reverse complement strand
CTGCTGTAATGCTTCCGATGGCTGCTTTTGGATATGCCATCTTGATTGACTCGCGCGTACCTGTCTCGGTTGAGTTGTAGTAGCTGATAACAGGCTTTCCGTACAACTCTGCATTGTCGGTGTCCGTACAGATTGCGATGCCCGTCCAGTGACCTACAGAACCTGCCGCATCTACGGTCATGCTTGTGAGCGAAGTTGAACTGTAGCTTTGCAAGTAGAAATACTTCAAGTCCGCATCACTTGCGTCAAAGGCGGCAATATGAATACCGTTGCTTGAATCAATAGCCATAGAAACATATGTACCCGCATAGCTTGGGAAGTCAACGGAAGAAGTTGTCCAAGCAACGGCTGCCGTTGGACTTGAGCCGTCAACCGCATTTGTTGAGTAGATGAGCTTGAGTTTAGAATCATCCTCATCGTAGTACACGATTACAACATGGTTGTCGCTTGTTACGACCATATCGTAATACTTTGAACCTGATGAAACAGCGGTAAGGCGACCGGTATTCCATGCAATTGAAGAATTAGTTTGTGCAGTAGTTGCTCTAGTATAATAATTCTCTCTGAAATTAATCTTTTGTCCATAAGTTGTAGAATTTTTATCACTAGAAGAAGTATCCAAGTTATAAGCAGTACCTGAAACCGTTCTTCCAAGTTGGAAATTTCTAAATAATATCTCACCTGTACCGTCATCATAGTATGCCATGTACACTTTTGCAGTGCCTGTTTTTGAGTTACCGTTTGCAATCAGTTTTGGATACATATATCGACCTAAAAGAACACCTGTGCTGTAATTCATGGAGTCAAGCGTAATAGCATTATTATTTTCATTATAGGACCAGTTTCCACTGTATTGTGAATAACCCGTACCAGATCCCCAGCCTTGCCCATTTGTATATAGTTCTGCATATCGGTCATAAATCAAAGACATTGCAGCCTCATCGCGGTTGTACGATGAAACATTATAGTAGCGTCCGCCTTCATCTACAGCCATACCCATTCCATCCCATGCAGAAGCCTTGATCAAATATTCGGTATACACTTCCGCACCGCTTGTACCATCGAACTCAGCACGCTGTGGCATTGCATGGCTACCATAATATGTTCCTGCGCCAGTTCCTCGAGCTGTTCCAGGTGCAACATCCGGTCCGCCTGAACCATTCATGTAACCAAATACAGGGTTGTCACCATTCATTACCATTACAGGATAATATGCATTTTTCAAGTCCTTCCATGCATTGCTTCCGCTTGGTGTCTGTGCCGTGTGCATGTCAAAGAACCTTAAATACCTATCATCCGTGAGCTGCACATTCTTGGTGGTGTAGTAGTCTGGCTCGCGGTTGTAGTAGTTTGCCCAGTCTGCGATTGCGCTACCAATTGCAGAGCCGCTGCCGTTTGTGTCGTGGGCATCATCGTTGTTGATGTTGTTCAGCGAGCGCACACCATTTGTGAACAGTTCAAGATAGCCGCTCTTAGAAATGTTGTTTGAACAATAGAATGAAGTAAAATCACTTGCAATATTTGAGAAAGCAACCCCAATACCGTCAGTAGCTGTTGAACTTGTTGATTTCGCATTCGCCTCATTCTTGATTCTTACTGCACCGGTAGCTGGACTTAAATTAAAGCCTTCTATTTTTATGAAGTCTGCTGTAGAGCCTTTAATAATACTGTACTTGCCGCTAGCCGAACGGATGTTGTTGTCCTTAAGCCCGCTCTTGGTGCGGTTAGGAGTGCTAATCTTCGTCATATACGGCACCACATCCATCTTGTAATAAGGCGTATTAGCGGAAGTTGTGGTTTGGGTGGTGCTGGTGGCTGAGGTGCTGCTTTCAACGCCAGCTCCGGCAGTACGCGGGCTGTAGCTAACCGTTCCGTCTACGACGCTTGCAATTCCGTGGTCGGTTGCAGAAACGGTAACCTTAACGTCTGCGGCAGCAACAGTCGTAATAAGAGCAGTATTAAGATTCAACGCCCACTTAACGGTGTGTCCGTCGGTGTTACTGAATGTTTCCTCCTCTATTTTAGCAGACCAGCCGTTTGTGTCCATATCCTCAGAACCAAGCGTCCATTTGGAGTTATCATAATCATACGTAGCAAGCGCAAGCGTTGTATTTCCGTTAGACTTAAAGTTCGGCACAGTTACGCTAATGCTGCTCAAATGGCTATTGTCTTTTGCAATGCCACGAAGCGTAATCTTACCAGAAACTTTTGGATCACGGTCGTAGATTGTTGAGCCATTCTGTGTAAATTTCGTTGGTGGCAAATCGTTCTCAAGCTCAATATGACCGTTTGCGGATTTGTTTTCATACAAGCTGTTTTTAGAAGCGCTTTCCCAGTAGAACGGAGCTATGCTTGCCGTTGGAGCGGTATTGTCCTGCAATGCAACGTTTGCCCAGATATTAATGGTAGCCTTTTGACGAGCATCGCCTGAAAGACCTTCTGTTTTATCATACAGAACGAATGCAAATTTCTGCAAATCGCCATCCTTAATACCACCAGCAAGCAAGTCCGCAAGTGTAAGGTCAATGTCACTCAACGCTGTATCACCAGAACGAACATTGTCTCCGCTTGCGTGCTGTGTACTCAACACTGTAGAATCAGAGGTTACATATGCCTCGCTTGCGTCGCTCTTTGTTACTGAATACTGATAGTCAATTCCTATGTTACCACCAACAATCTCTGGGCGAAGCAGGAATCGTCCCTTAAGATTCAGCAATGCGGAAGATGCCGTAAAGTCTTCTGAAATAGAGGTTCCATCGCCACTCAGATTGATTACATCAACCTTCTTTGTTGCAGTTGAATAACCATTGGTAAAACCAGAAACAGCCTTTGTATACAGTCCGGTGTATCCCTTTCTAAGTTCAGAGTCTTCGATTGAACCGCTCAAATTGTCATCATGCCCATAGATAATACCGGCAATACGTGGCTGATTATTCTTTACGGTACCAGAATAATTTGCCTTCGTAAGGTTTCCGGCTTTATCATATGCAACAAAATGAACGTCCACGGAACCGTCAAGAATCAATGAAGAATTGATTTCCGCCGTCCAGTTCCATGTTGTACCGCTCTTAATAACGGTCTCACACATCTGGTCGCCGTCATCACCGTAACCCATTGGAAGTGTCGTGTTTTCATTATATGCCTGTGTATGAACATCTCCAAAGTCTTCTGTCGTTACATGGTCAATTATCTGCGCAAGCGCAAAATATGCAGTCTTAGTGCCACCACTTGCAGGAGAAGAATCCAAGGTTATCTTATTGTTAGTACTGTCAACATCAGAGATAAGGAACAGCACATCATCAATCTTACAAAGTCCACCCTTACGGATATTCTTAAGTTCAGAAGCCAATGTAACGGTGCCGTTGCTTGCATCTACTGTAGCCGTTTCGTACTTGCGCCAATAGATACCATCAACCGCATTATATTCAAACTCCGTAGACGCATAGCGGTTGGCTGTACCATTCGTTCCCCCTGCAATCATCGGGTCAATAACATAGGTCGTATTGTTAAGAGTACGGGTAAAGAACATTGCAATACGGTTGAATCCGCTCTGAGTATTATTATTTGTGTCCGCATTTTCGTTCACTTTTCCAGAAATGCTATACGTTCCATTTGAATTCTGCACAACAAGAGAAGTGTCGGCAGCCAACGCATTTTCCCAGGTTGCATCGGTAAGCGTAAAGGCAGGATTAACATTATCATAGTTAATTTCTATCTTTGTTTGAGAAGAAAGATTGACCTGCGTATTTTCAATTGCCGTAAGCGTATATGTAACCGTTCCAAAGCCGCTTGATTTTCCAATCGGAATGTTCATCTGATAGTTCTTACCTTCGCCGGAAGTTACCACATTTACACCATCTTCCGCAAGATATGAGCTGTAGCTTGTATTTCCTATCAAAGACTTCGTAGTGCCATCAAAGGAATCATGCAGGGTTATTGTTTTTATACCACTGTCATCATAGACACTTCCCTTAAGGTACCATATGCCGCTTATGTACATGCCAGAAGTATACGGAATCGTCTTAAGAACCGCTCCGTCTGCCGCATCGTTCTCGTGCTTCTCCAATTTAAGAGAGCCTTTTTCAGGATCTCCGATTACAGGAACATTCGGGTCAATTTGGAAGGAAACTTGACTAGCTTCGCTCACCTTTCCGCCGCTTGATACGGCATATACACGAAGTCCGATTGTTGAGATTTCTTTATCGTTCTCAAGTTCTTTGTAGGTATTTATAGTAAGATTCCAGTTCTTAACGTCTCCGCTTGCAAGAATTCCCTTACCAATCGTCGCTTGGTCTACAATCTTGAGGTATTCAGAATCTTCGATAGTAGACTTCTTTGTCTCAAGAGCCGTATACCATGTTTCATCAAAACTACCGTTATAGGCAGGATCAATCTGAACATATATGCTCGAAACCGTAACATCGGTATTCTGAACAGCAGATGTACCGCTGATTCGTATTGAACCGCCAACCTTATTATCGTCCGCAGGGTACAGAATTTCTACGGTAGGCTTGTCTCCGCGAGGATTTACCTTAAGATTAAGAGACTTACCCGCGCCTCTATTGCCAAGGGAATCTTCTCCATAAAGCCATACGTACATGTCCTTTGTTTCTGCATTGTCATCAGAGCTGGTTGGACTAAAATACAAATCATAGTAATTGTTCAATGGACCAGCGTAGAATTCTCCGCTGGTATCATTATTTCCACTTTCTGCAAAATTAATCGTAAACGAAGCGGCGCTGGTCTTTTCGCTCGCAAGCTTCCAAGAGTTGGTCTTGCTTGCGGACGTCGTAAAGGTATTCGGGTAGATTTCGGTTGGTGCAGTCGCAGAATCCGTTACCGTTACGTACAGATTTTCTATATCGTTTGAAATACCCTTAACAGAAACGGAAGAGCTTCCAAACACCTGGGTACCATCCTTATGGCTTGTATACGAAATAACCGGTGCATCATTGTCAATCTGTATCTGCGAATCCTTCTGTACGATTCGGTCTACATTATCAGTTGCCGTAAACACTATATTTGAATAGCCGGTCGCCTTTGCATTCATATCAAAGCGGAATACAGAAAGCGTTTTTTCATCAATATTGGCACGGCCTACCTCTGCATTTTCTGCGACAGTTCCATCCCATTTTGCCGAAATGCCCTTCACACCATTGGCATCCTCGGCATGAACAAGTGCATAAAGATAGCGCCGCTTTGTTCCGCCCACAGAAGCTGGCGTTCCGCTTGTCCATTTGTCAGTGTCGGTCTGGTCGGCAATTTTTGCTTCTATGCCCTTTAAGTAGTCGCTAGTAAATTTAGAGTCATCGTAAGACGTTTCGCCCGCAAAATAATAGATATTTGGAATGGTAGGGTTCTGCGTGTCTGTCTTTATGTACAGCAGCGGGAACGGTGTAGAGTCGTATTTACCGCCAGCGTCCTTATATCCGTATTTGTTTGGTGTTGAAGCCTTATCTATAAGCTTTACAGAATGAATGAGAGCGCTCTTTGTAGTCGTAGAAACAAATTCTGTATTATTGGCATCAATAACCTTAAAGTAAATCGTACGTTCACCGTCTCCCTTTGCGGAGTCATCAAAGCCCTTGCTGAATGTGAACGACCAAGAACCTGCATCAAAAATGCTCGTAGTGCTCCATGTTGTTCCATCAAAAGAAACATAAACCTCACTTACACCGTCATCATCCGTTACCGTTCCGTAAATTTCATCGGCTTTGTTCCAAATAGGCGCAGAGTTCGTCATGCCTGATGTAAGCGTAAGATTCGTAAACGTAATCACAGGTCGGTCAGTATCCTGATCAATCACAATGTTTGCAAACTCTTTCGTCTGTGTATTCTGCGCGGCGTCCTTTGCAGTAAGCGTAAGCGTGTATGTACCGTCAACAACCGTCTTGGTGTCAATTGTAAAGCTGAACAGCTCGCTCTTACCTCCTGAAAGACTTACCGTGCCTGTAGCGGTTGTTGCGCTAACGCCTGCATTAGTATTCATTGCGGCATCAGCAGTTTTTTCAATCTTCCAAGAAAGCGCATCCGTTGTTCCAAGACGGGTTTCATCGGTAATCGTTCCGCTTACTGTAATCGTTCCGTTTACGTACTTATTGCCATCTACCGTTACCTGTGGTGTATACGAAATATCATTGCTGAATGCAGGTGCAGTCTGGTCAACCGTAATAACCTGTGGATTCGATGCTGTTACGTTTCCGGCTTTGTCAGTAACGTAAACCACGAACGAGTGTGAGGCTGTCGTTAATTTTTCAGAGGCAATAGAAAGCCTGTACACGCTATCTGTCAGTTCTGTAGCAGCAGCAATCTCCGTTGTGTCTTCCTTAAGAACAACCGTCGCAATGGCACTGCCACCATCTTTGTCCGTTGCCGCTACATCTATGTAATACTCAGAAATATCTGCGGCCGTAAGAGACGTTTTTTTATCTTTAGGCAGAACATTGCTGATTACCGGAGCCGTTGCATCAACCTTTATGGTCAGTACTATAGATGCAGACTTGTTTCCTGCTTTATCAACGGCAACAAGAGTTCCTTTATTAGTACCTTCTGGCAAGGTGAACGTAGACTTAAACGCATTCAGAGAGCCTGCGGTAATATGATATATATTATTCTCATCGAATGTAAGCGTAATTTCTTCAGGATTTGTTTCCTTAAGGGCACGAGCATTCTCCGACGAGTTGCCGACACCAATAAGCTGAACCGCTTCTGCCGTAAACCATGTATCTGAAAGAGCAGAAAGCGCAATTTCCTGCGATGTTGTGCTGCCGTCCTGTGTTAAAGACCCCTTTACCTTTATGTAATCACTTACCAAAACCGGGCTTACAGTATCAATATTGTATGCAATCTGAGCCGTTTGCGAAACACGACCGTACACGTCCGTCGCACGATAATACAGTTTTCCGTCCTGTGTATCGCTTTGATTTTCAAGGGAATGAGACCATTCCGCCGTACCTGCGGTCAATGCAATGCTGTCATTAAAGCTTGTCCAGTTAGAGCCGTCATTGCTGTATTCCAGGGTAGCAATGCCGCTTGCATCTCCTGTTGAGCCTTTTACCGTAAAATTCGTTCCAAGCCACATTCCGTTCGTGTAAGCAACATCTTCCCCTCCCTTAGAAACAGTGCTTATGCTTATAGAAGGAGCGTCATCATCGTATGCAAAGAGCATAGCAGCAGAAGTGCCGCCGTCCGTATCCTTAAGTGAAGAGGTTGATACAGCCGCAGAATTTCCGCTGATGTCCTTGGAAATATCTGTCGCAGTAATATGCAACGTGTGATCTCCTGAACCGAACTGCGTCATATCTATAGCAAACGTCTTGCTTAACGGAGAATTATCAATGGGAACACTCACAACCTCGTTTGAATCAACTTTATAAGTAATGGTCGCAATTCCGTCATCATCAGTAACGGTTACATTAAGAGTGTTGTTGCCCATGCCGTATAGGTTTGCACCTGTCTTAAGCTGCTCAGATGTAGCTGCCACATTAACACCATTCAGCGTAATAGACGGAATATTCGTAGACTGATTCACAAGAATTCCAGTCTTTACATACGCCCCCTGCGCCGTAGTGGCAGTATTGTTTGCCGCATCTGTTGCCGTTACGGTAAGGGTGTAGGTTCCATCTGCAACCAAGTCTGTCGCAATCTTGAATGAGAACGATTCACTTGCGTTTCCGCTCAAATCTACAGTTCCGCTTGCTGTCGTTGCTGTAAAGCCATCATTAGTATTTGTTGCCGCAGCTTCTGTCTGCTCAAACGTCCAAGAAAGCGCTCCGGTCGTTCCAAGTTTTGTTTCATCGGTAACCTTGCCGTTCACGGTAATCACACCGTTCACGTATTCCGTATTATCGTTCAAAGCAGAAGCAACCGTCGGCGAATAAGACACATTTTCTACCGTTGGTGGTGTAACATCGACCGTTATGCCTACTGATTTTGAATTGTTGGTATTTCCAGCGGCATCCGTTACATACACGGTGAACGTGTGATTTCCTGTAGTAAGTTCTGTACTTGGTATACGTACGGCATAAGTTCCGCCAGAAAGTGTCGTCGTATTTGCAATGGACGAACCATTTTTATAAATGTTAACACTGCTTATTCCGCTGGTTTCCGTTCCAAATGCAGAGTCACTCGGTCCGTCCGCGGCAGTTACAATAATATCAAATGCGTTTATATCTACAGCGGTAAGGCTTGTTTTGCCGCCAGTTGTGGTAACAGCACTTACCGTTGGAGCCGTCGTATCAATCTTTACGGTATACGTTGCAAGAGAACCAGAGGTTTTTCCAGCCTTATCCTTTGCCGTTATAACGGCAGTATGAGAACCATCCTTCAATGGCTGAGTTGAAGTATAGAGCGTAAAATTCTTATCTTTAGCGCTGTCTCCCTTCAAGCTTCCCGGAGACATTGCGATTGGCGTACCACTGTCAATAGTAAGATAAACCGCCTCTATGCCACTTACAGAAGTACTTGGATATTCCGCACTCGAAGTATGATTCCATGCGTCAGAAACATACACTCCATCAAAGGTATAGGTTGAGGTTCCCTGCCATGAAGAAGAGCCTAATTGCTGAGTAGCATTGTCATAGTTTGTAGGTGCATAGTTATCAATAACAAATTTGAACGTTTGCTTTGTAGTGTTACCAAATTTATCTGTTGCCACATATGTAAATACATGGGCAGTATCGCCAACCTCGGCTGCTGTAATTGTGTCTTCCCACGAAGTTTCAGAAGTAAGACTTGTAAATGGCAGTGTTTTTTCAGCACGCTTAGTCACGCCGTTATCATCTAAATAATACCGGTCTATGGTTACCTCGCCGGAATCATCATAGGTCAGACCTCTCACCGTAAACGCGGTATTGGCAGCCTTGAACTGTCCTTGCTCGGTAGAAATGGAGAGCGTCGGAATTTCGTTGTCAATACCGATTGCAAATGGACCGATAACCGTTTTCACTGCGTCAGAACCGTCCAAGCGCTTACCATTTCCTGCGGTGTCATCCGTAATAGTAAGGCGTATCCAATAAATACCCGCAGAAGTAAGTGCATCCAACGGCGCGCCTAATGAATAAGTCGTCTTGTTTCCGCCTCTTACGCTATACAAGCTGGTGTAAGAGCCATTCTTGGCAGTGCTGTATTCCATAAGAATCGCACCAATTCCATCATCATCGGTTAAAGTTCCGGTAATCTTACCGTCTTTAGAAAGTACGTTTTTGGCATCAACAATCGCGCTCGCAGTTACATTCTCGTCAGACAATGAGGTTTGTCCAATGCTGGACTCAAGGTTTGCAATCGGATAATCACTCCTTTGCTGAATGGTAAATGAAACGCTGGAATTTGAAGCATTGTCAGCACTACGGTTGGTAGCCTTATCAACTGCATTCATCTGAACGACACAAGTTCCATCCTTAAGTTCCTTTGTATCCAACTTGAATGAGAAAGCATAGCTGGAAAGTCCGGTCGTCGTCATATTTACCGTACCAGACTTTGACACCGCAGAACCTGCACCCTGTGTCTGCGTACCAGATGTTACCGTTGCCTTCCAATAAATAACCGTAGAACCACTGTCTGGCAGCATGGTCTCATCGGTAATAGTGCCGGTAATGTTCACAATGCCGTTTACAACAGAAACTTCGGAATCAGCCACATTCTCATCCGACACAGAAGCCGCCGTGGGTGAATAAGAAACACCACTGAACTTAGGAGCATCGGCATCTACCGTTACAGAAATACTCGTGTCTGAATTGACGTTTCCGGCAATATCCTTTGCGTGTACAACAAAGGTATGCGTTCCGGTTGTCAGTCTTGCCTTTGGTAATGTGAATGAATAATTACCAGAATCATCATCAAATACGCCGGTTGCAATTACCGTTCCATTTTCTTTAATAGTTACAGAATCAATGCCACTTCCGCCATTGTTATCAGTAACAGTTGCGCTCACAGCATAGCCAGCAGCAGAAATATCATTACCAACCAAAGAAAGCGAATTATCCGGAATATTTACAAGCGAAACCGTTGGTGCCACTGTATCAATCTTAAGCGTGTACGAAGCAAGCACGCCGCTTTCGTTACCGGCACCAGCCAAATCCTTTGCCTTAATCGTTACAAATGAAGTTCCATTTGTCGTTATTGACTGTGTAGAGTTGTATGTATAATAGTAATTGTCCGCGCCATTTGTTGAGTCCTTATACTTACCGCCCATAGACATTGCGCCAGAAGAGGTAGGGTCTCCGTTAGCGTCAGCTGCACCCTCATATACATAAATAGTAACCTTATCAACACCGGCAGCATCAGTCAGAACCTTATTAGCTTGGGTATCCCATGCATCGCTTACTGGAATCTTGAACGTAAATGCCGTCGTATTCGTCCAATCTGCCGTAGGATTATTGTCCATAGAAGCCGTCCAGCCCGGGTATACCGAAGGCGCAACGGAGTCAATCTTGTACATAAACTGAAGCGTTGTTTTTCTTCCGTATTTGTCAGATGCAATGTAGTAGAACGTGTTTCCGCTATCTCCCACACCAGTTATTGTATCCGTCCATGTAACACCCGCTTCCGCCTTAATGGAAGCTGCATCGCTAGGTGTAAGCGTTGCCGTTGAGTAAACGGTTCCCGTTCCTTCGATGTTGTCATAACGGCTTACCGTAACAGAACCGCTCGAATCCATTACGGTTCCTGTTACCGTAATATCCTGATTCTTCGGCATGTATGAGCCGGAAGCAGAATCTTTAGAAAGAGAGAAAACAGGAGCCTTATCATCAATTGCAATGCAGAACGGTCCGACCACTGTGGAAGCCGCCGCTGAATTGTCAGACTTTTTGTCCGTTACCATCAGGCGGATAAAATAAACACCCTCTGGAAGCACGGTCGTAGTGCCCTTCATAAGAAGCGGAGCCGAAAGATTATATGTTGAGGAGGAGCCTGTCGCCTGTGCAAGCACCTTCCATTCAGAATCATTCTCCGGAATAGTATTCGCATGATACTCAACGAGCACTGAATCAATGGTATCATTGTTTGCATCCTTGATGGAAGCGCTGATTTCACCCGACTGAGAGAACAGGTTGTGCCCAGAAACGATGTCTGCTGGCTGTACAAGAGCGGCATCCTTTACATCACCTTGCATCGTTACCTGAGGCTTGTCGGTACTCTGATCAACATGAATTTCCTTGGTAACCTCATCAGTGTTTCCAGCGGCATCCTTAAGAATGAATTTTACGATGATGTCGCCCACGTCCATGCCAGAGGTATTGAATGACTTACTGAAGAAGGAATCGCTTACCTTCGTATACTTCTGAAGTTCTATGCTCTGGTCATCCTTATTGTAGAAGATGATTTGCGTTCCATCGTCAGAAAGCATGTAGTTGTCGCTTACGTTAGCAGAAATAGTGATGTTTCCGTTTACGGTTGGAATGGTGTCTCCCGTTGCATTGGTTACATCACGAGATACCTGAATATTGGAGATTACCGGCTTCGCCGTATCCACATGCACGCGGCGCGCGTACTCGGCGGAAAGGTTGCCGTCGTTGTCTACGGCGCGCAGGGTTACGGTGTACAGGTACAGAGCATCCGCAGGAATGCTAACCAGCTCCTTTGTGATGGGAAGCGACCAGGTAAGGTCGTCGTTCAGCGGAACTTCGGCAAAGTTTGCGGCAAGCTCAGCAGCAGACTCAGCGCCCTCGTTGGCTCCCGCAGGATAATACAATATGCCGCTGCCTTTTTCGTTGCTTGCGGTGATGCTGTAGTAAAGCTTTGCGCTTTCCGCATAAACGGTAAGAGAACCGCTCAAAGTAAATTCCGCCGCGTTACAAACGCTTAAGTCCGCTGGCTCCTCATTCAAGGTTACAACAGGTGGCTTTCCGTTTGACTGAACTCTAAAACCGTACAGGTTTCCGTCGTCGGTCTCTATCTCGTTGTCGTCAAGGTCTTTTCCTTCCACGATTACAAGGTAGCTTGCGCCTACGGCAAGGCGACCTATCTCGGTTACAATCTTTATGCTCTCTGAAGAGCCAGTTACGGCTTCCTTACGCGCGGCGGTTGCGCTGGACTTTGCAGCAGCATCGGTCATTGCATTTATCTGGTCAACGGAATAGATAAGCTGCGTTTTTGGGTATTCTGCGGAATTCTTAGTATAGGTTCCGTCCTCATCGCACTTCTGAACGTAAACGCTCACAGAATCCGGCACAAGGTCAATCTGGTCGCGTCCCTGAGATACGGATATGGTTATCTTTGACTCATTGGTAAGTCCGCCAAAGCTCTTCTTTCCGGTTGAGTCCGCCTCAAACTTATAGCCGCTTACCTCGTAGTATGGTGCGTTCGACGGATTCACGGAGAACATGGAGATTTTGCTGCTGTCCAAGCTCTCCATACTGGCAGTTGAGATTTCGTAGCTAGCAAGGATTTCCTTTATCTTATCCGTTACGGTCTGGGCGCTTCCATCCTCACCGCGCGTGTCGTCGTCCGTAAGGGAAGCCTCATAGGTTCCGTTGAAGATTTTGGTAAGATCGGAAATTTTGAGCGCATAGCCCTTTTCCGAAAGAACGTCCTTGTATATGTCAGAATTAAGATAGTAGCCTGTAGAAAGGTTTCCGCTGACCGTGGTGGCATAGGTTCCGCTTGCAGGAGTCCTTAAACGGCTCACCACCAATGACTGCGCATCCTCGTCCAAAAGGCTCACGTATCTTTGATACTCAAGTGCGGAATCCGAAACCTCAACCGTGCAGTACACGTTCGCGGTTCCGTCCACGGTGGAATTCTCATAGAAAGCCTTGTACACCTCGTTAAGGTCGCTTTCAGAAGCATCGTCAGAAAGCTTTCCTACGATGCGCTCAAGCGCGCCGGTCGCAACATTGTATTCCTGAGTGTTTATTTTTTCGCCAAGCGAACCGTCGTCATTTATGCGGTATGCGGTAAAATACAGGGTGGAAGCGTCGTTTGAGTCGGCGATATTTCCAGTAACCTTAACGGTACGTCCGTAGGTGTCGCCAATGCCTGGACGGTTCAGAACGACAACAGGGGCGGTATTATCTATTTTGTATACGGTTGACTGCTCGGTTGTTCGTCCGGCGGAATCCTTGGCGGTTACAAGGAATTTATACTCGCCGTCGGCAAGGTCAAAGCAGGAGGAGCTTTCATTGTACAGATTTATTGCGGCCGTCCATTCCTTTTTGAGGGAATTGTAGGTCGCGGTATATGACTTGAGGACGACGTCCCCGCTCTGGTTTGAGGTAGAGCTTACGTCTATCGTTACGGACGATATTGACGTGTCATCAGATGCCGTTCCGTGCATGGTGAACGCGCTCATGATGACCTTTCCGTCCGCCGGATAGTCAATTTTGAGGCTTGGTGCAGAGGTATCAACAGACTCTCCAAGACCAACCTCACATGAAGAAAAAACAGAACAAATAAATGCAAGAGCAAGGCTAGAAGCAAAAACAAAAGACTTTAAACAGAGACTAATTTTTTTCATAAACCGCTCCTGTGAACAAGCCGTAAGAAAACACTTCCGAATCTCTTTCTTATCGGCAAGTTCTTAAACTATTATAATTTTTTTTTCTATAAAGTACCCCTACCCACATGGGTAAAAACACACAAGAAGCCGCCCCGTTACAGAACGCCTTCCCGCAAACACTTTTTTAATAAATGCCCGCCCTGATAGTATAACGATAAACCACACCATAGGACAAGCAATGAAAATTTCAATAATTAAAGTACAAATCGTCAGGACAAATATCCTGACCATCTGGCCATTCGACATTAAAGCCGTTTGTTTTTACGGCGTTAAAATACGAATAATCCTTTAACTTTCCAAACCAAGAACCCTTTATATAAGGTTTAACATCAAACGTCTTTTTCTCACCATTGCTGAACTCAAGAGAAAGAAGATAATCAGGCTCTGGCTTAACCTTTATAACCGTCGGTCTCAGCATAACACCTCCTATCGCAATGGCTCTATTTTAAAAGCCTGCTCGCCTTCATCCAGCAATTTCCAGTTTGCCTGCAAATCATCCTTATGAATTTCTATCCAAGCCTCGACGAGCTTCCTTTTATTCAGAGGGATATCTCCCTCGAGCATCTCTCCTTCCAAAGTGAAGACAGATTCTTTATCTCCACAAATCACATGAATATGGGGAACATGATGTTTTCCTCCATGCTCACTCTGCATTCTAATTATGATTCCATAAAACATTGAAAGGACAGGCATTGTTACTCTCCATAAAGACTAAGATGAATCCATTATAGCAAAACCACAAAAAGAAAAACATTCTTTTTGTGGTTGTTGTATAAATTACTTACCGATGCGAGCAAAATCCTCTGTAATTACATCTTCATCTTCTTTTTCTTTTGAATTATTAGCCTGACTTAAAGTTGCCTCTTGATCCGCATTATCTTGCATAGAACGACTATAAGGCAAACAATCCATACCAGAAGTACCAAAAGTTGCAACGAAAGAAACTCCCACTCCAGATGAAGTAATATCTTCTTTTGTAATACCAAGTACTGATAACGGAATTGAAAATTCATATGAAAAATCCATTTTAGATGTATTATGATTCAACTCATTAAAGTCAACCCAAACACCAGTTGATGAATCAAAGGTATCATATATATATCTAGGACAAGTTGAACTAGTTTCTCCATAAGCACCATTTAAGCCAATAACTTTAGAACTCAATATTCCTAATGTACTTGCTCCCTTTATGCCATTTTCTGCTTTTGATAATCCATTTATGCCATTGGCACGACCAGATTCATCAACAGGATAATACCATGGTCCATTAGATAAATTTGTAGATGTTGCTATAAAATCTGTAAATCCACTTTCCCAAGTAATACCAGAGCCCCAAATTGAATCTGCTTCAACACCCTTATCATCAATATATGCACCTGTAGAACGATTACCTTTACCTGTATCAATCGCAATAAAGAATGGAAGATTTTGAGTCTGATACAAATACCCTTGTGATAAAGGATAATCATCACTAGGAGCTACAATATCCTGTACGTTTGTAAATTCTACCATGAGGTACAAATTATTATCATCATATGCACCATACATTGCATATAAATCAATCGGCATTTCATACATTGAATTTGGACGATAAACACGAGGATCATCATTTGCGACCCCCTGAGCAATCAACATATCAGAAGACCAATCAGATATATCTCCATCAATCGTAATGGTTTTCTCTTTTCCAAATCCAACACTATTAGTTTGATAATAAGATGTATTTTCTACTTTTGTATAACTTACAGTCAAAGTATAAGTTGCACCCTTACCACCGTTTGTTACGGTAATCGTGAATGCCTTGCTTGCGCCGTCGGCAATCGTGCCTGTCGTACCATCTGGATAAGAGATTTCTGCACTTGAATCAACGGCTGTTGCAACAATCGTAGAAATTGTAAAACTGTCGTCTGTGCCTTTTGCACTGTATGTTACGGTTGTTCCGCTGATACTAGCCGCTTTGCCATTTACTAAAACAGAAGCCAAGGTCGTGTCGTTTTCTGCAGCACGATTTACTGTTACTGTATAAGTTTTGGTTGTAGTGCCGTCCTCTGCGGTCACGGTGATTGTAAATATTTTAGAAGCCCCGGAAGCAATAGCTGTTGAACCATTAGGACTTAAACTCACGGTTGCCGCACTGTCATTTGCAACGGCGGTTACGGTTGCGGCTGTCGTGCTAGAAGTAATGCTTGCAGTATAAGATGACGTGCTTGCACTGAATCCTTCGATTGCTTTTCCGTTCACGCTGATGGAAGCAAGCGTTGCATCGTCGGAAAGTCGATTTTCAAAAGGCTCTGTTGTCGTCCATTCCTTAGTTTCAAGGTTGAACCAAGCTTCTGTAACACCAGAAGGAATCTGAACACCTGGCTGACCATCAGCAGGATAGCGGTTAGAATCATTTTGATAGAAAATAACACGTGTATCACCCGCAGCAACCCAAGTATCTTTCAAATCAATATAGAAGCCGTTTGTTTCCATCGTCATGGAATTTCCTGGCCAAGAATACTTATTGCTTTCATCAGAAGAATATGCATACAACGATGGACTTGTCCAAGCGGAACCAGCATTATACAAATGAACTCTGTATCCCTCGTGTCCAATCTGAATGGTCTCCGTACCATCTCCAGTAACCGTTACCGTTCCAACCTTTGTTCCATCCGCATACACCTTCCAAGTTCCAGGAAGCACGTCCGTAAAGGTTACTGTACTACCGTCCGCTCCCGCCGTCTGCACGGAACTTGCAGGGTCTGCAATCTGAACTGTCTTTCCGCTGTAGCCGTAAACCGTTGCGGTAACCGTTCCTGTTGCAAGTTTGTATGACGAAGCGGTTTTAAGACCACTTGCCCCACTAGTTTTGTAATCGCTTGCAATGCTTACAGCATCAACAAGGCTTGCGTGAACATCAGTCGGAATCACGCTTTCAAAAACAGATTTATTTATAGAAGAAACATCAACATCAGCTTTGATAAGATTGTAGAAGATTGCGCCAAGAGGTGTGGTAGCCCAAGTAACATCATCTATTTCGTTTGAACCAGATTTAACTTCGTCTATTAATTCGTAAAGAACGGCACCCGTTACGTTTGAACTTACCTTTATAACGCGGTTCCTACCGGTCTTTACGCCAGAGATTGCGATTTCACCAGTACCGTCAGAAACAGCCGCCGTAGCAGAAACATCGTCCATGCCGTAGCCGCTAACCGTTACCGTGACGCTCGTTAATTCAGAAGAAACAAGGGAGCGGGAATCGTCATCACCTTCTTGATTCAGAATGATAGTACCGTAACTTGCATTTACAGAATCGGACTCGTTCAAATCATTTGAACATCCTGCAAAAGCAAAAACAAACAATGCCGCTGTAAGCACTGCAAACACTTTTTTCATAATGTCCTCCAACTTTTTGTATAACACTTTTACATATATGAACAAAAAAGTGCGCCCTTGATTCCCAGCAAGAAGCGCACCTTTCCTATTCAACATGTTTATTGTAAACCATATTTTTGATATGTCAAACTTTTTTTACCAATTAAAAATTTATTTAAGCCAGTTAGTGTCCTCGCCAATCTGTCCAGGACCGTTCAGAACATACACGCGCATATTACCTTTTGCGGTGCATCCTGTGGTGGTAAGGCTTCCGCCCTGAGAAACAGCCTTGCTGTCTCCGGTGATTGCATCTATGTAGGTGCCGGCAGGAAGGTTTGAGAACGTCGTATCCTCGCTGATTGTTACAAGAACGAAGCTGTCAGTCTTTGAGTCTGTGTAGCGGCGCTTGAATGCCATTCCGCTTGAACCGCAATCTTCCGTTGAATACTGCCCCTTCTGCAAAGCAGGAATGGCGCGGCGAATCATGTTCAGGCGGCGGATATGCTTACAAAGAGGCTCGTTCAAGGTGTCGGCAACCTTTCCTGTTGCCGTATAAATTGAAAAATCCGTTGCAGTTACAGTTCCTTCAAGGTAGTCGCCATAATATGCGCGTCCAGTGTCCTTCAATGCAAGGTTCGGACCTTTGTCTATAGCTTCTCCCGCCTGGAATTCAACTTCGCTTCCATAATACAAGCACGGAATTCCGCGGAACGTGAACATAAGGTCAAGGTTTTCTGCCCATGCATCAGTTCCTTTGTCGTAACGGTATTCAAATTTATCGCTCGGGCCGTAGTCGTGGCTGTCCACATAAACAACGTTCCATGTTGCATCATTGTAAAGCTTGTCTGAACCATGAACGCCGAACGCATCCCTTGCGCTGTTAAAGTTCCAGTGCATTGGAAAGTCTATTACGTTCAAGCCGCTGAACTTTGAGTAATCCGGCGTATGGTAGGAGTTTCCGTCCAGAAGGTGGTTTGCAGACGTAGGCTGGTTTGAACGCACTTTTGTCGTGTCCATTCCCTGCTTCTGCACTGCAAGCGAATTCACCGGTGTAACGGTTCCGCCGTCAACAGTTTCGCGCGTCCAGTAAGTCTCATCGCTCAAAACCCGCTGCTCGTCCTTTTCGTCATTAGAACAATCGTTTGCTTCCGGCAGAATGATTACGCCCTCGTACATGTCCTCGTCTGCCATCGTAAAGCCATAAGTTTCGTCGTCCTGCCAGGTATAAAAATACGGGGAAAGGTTCTCCACATTTCCACGGTAGGTAACGTCGCTTGATTTTGCGCAGATTTCCGTGAACATAAAGAAGCCGTCGTTTCCGCATTTAGAGGCAGTTTCCTTGAATGCATCGTTCAGATAGCAATTGAACTCAAGGCGGCTCAGATGCTTTCCTGTGTCAATGCGGAATGCATCCACGCCCATCTCTATATATTTTGAATAAGACTCCGCAATGTACTTAAGAACTTTAGGGTTTTCAGTGTTAAGGTCAACGCAGTCGCCCGCCATCTGGAAGAACTGAACGCTGAAGTTGTCCCAGTTACCGAATCCAAAATGGTGGAAGTAATTGTGCGTTTCATGATTCTGCCAGTCCGTATTCTTCATCATCTTAAGGCGTGTTGCATACTGGGAATCACCGTCAAGGCTGAAGTAGCTTTCGTCCAGCAAGGAATTTGCGCTCAGCTTAAGGCAGGCGTTTATGTCCTCTAGGTCTGCGCTATAGTCCTTCTCAAACATAGGAGCAAGGGTTGCCTCGCCAAAGTTTCCGGTATGATTGAACACAACGTCAAGCACGAGCTTCATACCTTTCTCATGAACGGCATTTATCAAATCCTGAAAGTCCGTGTCGCTTGACTCGTAGCGCGGGTCAACCTTCTGAAAATTCATCGCATGGTAGCCGTGGTAGTCCAATCCAGAGCAGTTTTCCACAACCGGCGTAATCCATACAGCGCTGAATCCAAGCGCCTTTATATAGTCCAGCTTTTGAATAAGCCCCTTGAAGTCTCCGCGCCATGCAGGGTCATCGCTTGGCGTGGCAGGGTTTTCATCCCAGCAGTGAACGTTGTTGCTTGAGTCTCCGTCAAAGAATCGTGTCGTGATAACAAAATAAATCGTCTCCTCGCGGAAGTCGTTCGAGACGTTTTCGGTCACACTCACAGGCTTCTGCCGTTTGTCGCTCGCTCCGTCATCGTCGGTTACGGAAAGGCTTACAACGCAGTTTTCCGTAGCATAAGAAGGAAACTGAACCTGAACTGTTGACTCCGTGCTGCTTCCCACGATGGCGGCCCCGCCAGAAACGCTCCACGCATAAGAAACTATAGTTCCGTTAGGGTCATACGAAGCAGAACCGTTGAATTTCACTGTTTTTCCAAGCCCAACGGTAGAAAATCCGTTTATTACGGCAACAGGCTTTCGGTTCTCGTTGCTCGTGGCAAGCGTTATCGTCTGACTTTCCGTAACGTTGCCAGAAGAATCCTTTACCACGCAATAGAACTCATAGGTTCCGTTCTTAACGCAGGTTGAATCCCACGTATAGTAAGATTTGCACGAATCGCCCTTCATGGAAACGCTCGCAAGCTTCTCGCCGTTCTTGTACAAAACCGCGCTCTTAAGCTCCTTGTCGTCAGTTGCGTAAATCGTGAATTTAACGTCTCCGCTTACAGTGCCGGTCTTGTCCGCAGAAAAATCTTTCAGCACAGGAGATGTATAATCAGCAGGATTTTCTGCAAACCAAGCTCCTTTGTACCACCATTCGCCCGCGGTTCGGCTAAGGTCTGCCGTCTGTCCGCTTCCTGCATTGCTGAATATTATCATGGATTCCGAGGCCGGAATGGTATACGTGCACCAGCCGTCGCCGCAAAGGGCATCCTCTTCCATTTTTACGCCCGGCCATATTCCGCCGGTATAGTTCGTGCTTTCATCATTCTTATCCCACGCCCAAACATGAGTAAAGCCATAGACGTGAAGCAGGATTGAATCCGTAAGAACGTTCACAGCGCCCAAGTCAGTCGTCTCGCCGCTTCTAAAAGTCGCAGAAACCGTGCGGACTATTTTGTCAGCCTGAATAAGGTATACGCGCCATGTTCCAGGTGCAATGCCAGAAACGCTTGCCGAACCGCCCGAAAAGGAAGCCACCGCAGAAACAGGGTCGCACACTTGCACCTTGAAGTCCGTTATGTTGGAACTGAGCGCAAGGCTTGCCGTATCCAGAACATATGTAGAAGCAGCTTTGAGCGATTTTGAGTCGTACCAGTCCGCAGCCATGGCTTCAGTGTCCAGGAGTGCTGGCGTTTTTACGTTTGCCGCATCAATCACCGCCTGAATCGTCTGTTTTTCAGTTTCCGTGATTTTTGAAATGTCATAGCCCTTATTCAGAAGGGAATAGAACACATTACCGAGCGCCGTGCTGCTCCAACTGACCATAACGGAATTTGCCCCGGAGTCAATGTCGCATACCGCGCGCATGGTAAGCGTTCCCATCTTTACATAGGAAGAATCAAACGCCTGCACCGAAACCACGCGGTTTTTGCCAACAGGAACCTTTGAAATCGTAATGTTACTTGCCTTGCCACCTGCAACCACATTCTTTTTTGCGCTAGGCTCAGAAGAAAAGCCGTAGCCACTTACCGTAACATCCGCAAATGCAATGGCAGCAATATCCAAGGAACGCCCGCCGTCCTGCGAAGAAACACAGAGCGCGCCATACGCCTCGTCTGAACGCGGCGCACCATCCAAATCCAACTGATTAGCACACGAAGAAACAAAAAGAGCCGCCAACACGCACATAAGCGCGCCAATAGCCACAAAACGATTAGAAAACATAAAGACCTCAAACTTTTTTAGATACATCAATGGTAAGGGCAAACTCCTAATCCGTCAAATTAATTTTTAAAGAAGAATACAAGCGCGAAGAAGTTTTAAAGCTGATGGGCGAAAAATCCGGCAATTATTCAATGTACCGCGACAGATTAATCAAGCGAGGTTTAATAATTCCTCGCCAGGCTTATATAGCATTAGCATTGCCATACTTTGCAGAATACATGGAAGAATACTGCTAAAAAAAGGCTTGAGAGTCTTAATTCTCAAGCCTTGCAGTTTATTTATAAACTAATTTAGAATTTTACCCCATAATCATCAGGGTTGCGATCAGAACAAAGTACAGGAGCACTCAGCGAAGCACTTGAACCGCTGAATGTCGCAGAACCACTAGTAACTTTTGCAGTTTTACCATCGTACCAGTTGTATACGGTTGTGCCATTTTCGTATGGAACAGATACAGTTGTTGAACTTGTACTGATTACAACCTTGTTGTCGCCATAAGTACGGGTATCTCCACTGATTGAACCAGCACCTACAGCAGGATTGAACTTACGGAATGTACCAACCTTACCCCAGTGCTTAGCACAGTCGCCAGTTGCAGCGTTCCAGTCAAAGTCAGAACGAGTTCCCTGATTTTCGTCAGAACCAGTATCTCCAAATGCACGGCTTGTTTCGTCCCCATAGTAAATCTGGATTGGACCTGGCATAAGAACAAATTGAGTTCCTACGGCTTTCTGGTCAGAGCCTCTGAAAAGACCTGTATCATGACTTGAGATATAGAGCAGACCTCTTCTATCTCCTGTTCTTTTATCCCATGCAGGCAAGTCTTTGCTAAAGGTTCCCATTCCTGTTCCACTTGCAACAGAAAAGTCAATCATAGTATCAAAACCGTTGCTGAACCAAGAGGAATCTCCGCCATATGACCAACCAAAACTTTCACCTGTCATCCAGAAATCTTCATCCCAGTCCTTTGCATATTCATCTGCACGACTAGAAGTACGCCATGTATTCAAAGCAGTTTTACAAAGTGACTTAAGTTCACCCCAACGATACTTATCAACATGCTTTGCAGTATCACAGCGGAAACCATCAATACCGAATTCTTCTACCCATGCCGTAAGCCATTTTTCAATATAAACAGCAGGAGCTACACTTAAATTCTGTCTAAGACCATCCGCAGCAGGAATTCTCCATGCCGCCATATCAGAAGAAGTTGCTTCCCCATTTGTATTCCATTTTGTGTTCAGCATCGGTGGAATATCACAAGCCGTAGTCAATTCTGTCTTTACATCAGGAAGGTAATCCAAGCACTTAGTCAAATCATCTCCGCCACCATTTGTATATCCGCTATAGCCACTGCGAACCCAATTTATACCCCACCATTTGTTAGCCCATTCTGAACTATTGCTATCCATTAAATCGTTATGACCGTGATAATATCTGCCGCCAGGACTCACAGATATTGTGAAGCCTAAATCCCTTGTTGCAGAAGTGCTGTAGCCACTCCACGGAGTAGAATTTGAGAACGGATAAAACTTAAAGTCCTGCATATCCTGCAAAGTTGAATATCCTGTATGGTTCATCACAACATCCATGACAACGCGAATTCCTCGCTTATGACATTCTGTGACGAATGTACGGAATTCCTCTACAGTACCCATATTCTTATCAATCATCGTGTAATCGAGTGGATAGTAGCCGTGATAAGCATAGTGTGCAAAATCGCCGCTACTTCCTCCGCCAGTCCATCCATGTGCCTGTTCATAAGGAGCGGTAATCCAAATTGCATTTATACCAAGGTCATTCAAATAATCAAGTTTCTGAGTAAGACCTTTGATGTCTCCACCATGGAAAGTACCAATTTTTGAGCCAAGATCATCCGTTGTCATACGACCATAGCTGTTGTTGTTGCTAGAGTCTCCATCATAGAAGCGATCTTGAATAACAAAGTAAACATTTGCATTATCCCAAGTGAATGTATCTGCAACCACAACCTGTGCAGTCGTTGTAAGCTCGGCAGGAGTTGCATCGCCAGTGCCTACGCTGTTGGTTGCGCTGGCATTTACGGCGATTGATTTGTTTTCTTCTGTAATGCCAAGGTCGTCTTTTACGCTGAGCGTAAGTTTGCCGGCTGTAAAGTTAGAAAGATTGTATGACTTAGAAACTGCGCCACTGATTGTTACAGTTGCGGCGGTTACGGTCGCATTGTTTTCGTTGTATTCAATTGTAATCGTTCCGCTTGTGCTTACGGTTCCGCTTGCAGGAGTGATTGTTACAGTTGGCTTACTAGGCTCTGGTTCTGACTCAATTGTTGCAGTCAGTGTACCACCGCCGTATGTGCCTGTGAGGTCAGAAAGCCATGAACCTTCTGATTTTTCACTTCCCCAGCCTGTTATTGAGTATGTATCTTTATCAGAAGGAATTGTTAAGTCGGCACTCTGATTCCATTTGCTATCCCATGACAATGCAGTTTTCTCTTTATTCATGCGAATAAAGATAACGGATGTTTGTGAAGCAGCAGGTTTATCACAAACATACTTATCACCGCTTGCTGTCATTTTTACAAATTCATTTGTAGAGCCTGTAAAGAAATAAGCCGCATACCAAGCTCCACCTGTTTCCCAAACACCTGGAACCAAATACAACTTATCAATGCTTCCGCCACTAGAACTTACCGTAATCGTCTGCTTAGCACCAGTCCTTGTTTCGCCTGCATAAGTATAACTTGCAGAAACAACTGTTTCACCTGCAGCAACCAAAGTTACCACACCCTTGCTTACAGTTGCAGCAGCAGTGTTTGTGCTATTCCATGTTGCAGAATCCGTAACGTCCTTCTCACTGCTTACGCTAAAATAAGCCGTTGCGCTGAACTTTGGAGCCGTCTCGGTTGAAGACTCTGTCTGAGCAACAACAACGCGCAGCAGCTCATCGGTACCATTCTTGATGTAGTTTTCCTTTGACTTAAGGTTTTCGTGTCCACTCTTGAAGTGGGCTACAAAAAGCTCAAGATTGATGTTAGTTGCATCGCAGTCCGGCGTTGCCTCATCAATAGAAGCCATTTCTGCATCCGAAAGTTCGCTTACATTTACCCCACCCTCAAAGAGTGCGTTGTAAATGTAACCCTTACGGCTCGTCGTCCAGGTGATTTTGTCGAGTTTGTTATCACCTTTTTCAATATTAACTACAGCACGAAGCACTGCGTCTTCAATTTGTTCACCAGAAGAATTCAGACCTTTTACCGTAACGATGCGGTTATTTCCGGTAGGAACATTATAAACAGTTACGCTACCCTCGCCGCTCGTTATATCTGAACAAGTTGCAGAAACAGGAGTTGAAATTCCGTTACCTGTTACCGTTACAACAGCAGAAGCAATATCCGCCACATTCAGACTTCGGCTCTGATTTGCACCAATGGTAAGAGAACCATATTCCACATTATTTTCATAAGACTCAGAAAGGGAATTTGAACAGCTGGCAGCAAGGGCAAGGATGCCCGCTACAGCAAGCGCCACAAAAGACGCGCGCTTGAACTTTTTCATATATCACTCCAAAACTTTTTTACTTTTTGCCAAATGCGGGCTGCCGAACACAGCCCGCACCAGATTTTTTTAATTTATACGTTAGATGTTAGTTGAAATCAAAGCCGATTGAGCCAGACCAATTAGAGTTGTTTGGTCCAACGGTAAGTTCTATAGAATCGTCTTTTTTAGTTCCATTATAGGTATAGCTTCCTGTAATCGTTACTGTCTTAGAAGTTGCTGTAGTGTTGTTAGCAGTAACCGAACCACTAGTATTAACTGTTACACAGCTATCATTTGCAGAAACGGTAGTAAGCGTTACCTTTTCCTCAGATTTCGTGTCTCCTGTTACAAAGGTAGCCTTTGCCGTCAAAGTTGCCGTTCCATTATAGTCAATAGAGTTCTTATCTAATGAAAGAGTAATTGAGTCAAGAACCTTTGTGTCATCAATCTTTTTTACAGTAACTTTAATAGTATCTGTTTCTGAACTACCATTCAGAGGATACGTTGCAGTAACAGTAACCTCACCTTCAGCAATTGCCGTCAAGCGAGAGCCATCAATAGCTGCAATCGTATCATCACTAGAACGGAATAACGTTACATTAGGAGTATCTCCATTGCTCAGAGTTGCAGTAGCAACCAAATCCAAAGTTTCACCTACATAGAGAGTAGAATCTTTAGTTGTGAATGTTACTGAAGTTACCGTAACATCACCTATTCTCTTAACTGTTACATCAAATGTAGCTTTCCGTTCTGCTCCAAGATATTCATACGTTGCTGTTATGGTAGTTGAGCCTTCTTTTTTACCTGTAACAACGCCCTCTGACACCGTTGCAATCTCAGGCTTTGCAGATGACCAAGTAGCCTGAGAAGTTACATCAGCAGTACTAGTTCCCTTTGTTGCAGAAGTATATGTTGCAGTAAGCGTAAGCTTATCGGTTCCTGTTTCCAAAACCTCCGCTTCTCCTGTAATAGCTACTGAATCAATAACCTTGTCATCATCTAAATCTATAACGTCAATAATGATTGTTGCTTTTTCTGTATCACCATTTTCTGTATATGTTGCAGTAACTGTTGTTTTTCCGACAGCAACAGGGTTCAACGTAGAACCACTTATAGTAGCATACTCTGTTTTTGAAGATTCAAACTTAGTTGAATTTGTTACGTCTTTAGTTCCTCCATAACTGTATGTGGCAGTAACAGCAAGTGGCAATGCAGAACCAACTTTTACAGAGTTAGCAACAGTAGAATTAAATGCAATTGATGTAAGAGTTACGTCATCGTCCTCTGAAGCTTCCACAACCGCTACATTCAGCATTATAGAAGCGACAGAAACATCCCCCGATTCTTTTTCTTTGTAAAGTGTAAATGTAATAGTTACAGGGTCATCCTCTGCCGTTATCTTTTTTGCTTGAAGTTTTTCGGTAGAATTATCCCAGTTTACATAAGATTTGTCAGAAGATGTGCCATATACGTAATATCCAGAAACCTCATCAACATCTTTCTTTGAACCATCTGAATAAACAACATTAAAATAAACATCGGCTTTTGTACCGTTTGTAAGCTCAACGCTATAAGGGGTTCGTCTAGTTCCATTTCCAGAAACAGTAATCTCTTTAGAGCCTTTTACAACGCTGTCAATTTCAATTCCTGTAACAGTCGCAGGGCTACTGCTTCCGCCGTCGTCCGCAGCACAACCTGTGAAAACCATACCGATTGTTGCCAATCCCAACAGTAACGAATGAATCAATCTCTTCATTTTGTTCTCCTAAGAACTTAAAACTTTTTATTATAAATATTGAAACGCCAAAAGAGCGCAACAATACCTTTTCCAAATGGAATGTAAATACCTGATAACTCTAAAAAACTAGGATGCAAAATGGATAAGCCAAGTACTTTTTTATTAAGTTTATGCTAAACCCGAATTCTCAATATGTCAAAATTTTTTTTTTATTTTTTTATATTTTTTTGTTAAGGATTGCAGAAAATGCGCTGCGCCGCGGTTAAAGAAGGTATGGCAAACATACAGGGCAAGCGCATTGTAAATTTTGCAAGCAATAAGTTACGAATTATGTAAAGAATAGCGCAAAGGAGAATATTTGTTTTCAAAATCACTCTGACTTTAGCTGTCGCGAAAGCGACGATTCAACAGTTCCCTTGCTAAAGTCAGCGTGAAGCCGGCTAGCCGGCGGTTTTGCAAAACAAATCTTCG
>ERZ842401.2199-NODE-2199-length-26403-cov-4.750455_pt1 | contig 26403 bp, 37 predicted proteins | sample MGYA00521270_ERZ842401 | MGnify/ENA primary metagenome ERZ842401 (study PRJEB31892, sample SAMEA3878208) | bioreactor metagenome | biome: Moose rumen | place: Sweden | collected 2011-10 | study: EMG produced TPA metagenomics assembly of the PRJEB12797 data set... | reverse complement strand
CCCAGGAGGCATCTTCATGACTCCTGACAATCAAACAAGATCCTCGCCCGCTATCAAAATAGGCTACGGCAGAGATGACATCAAACGTCTTTGAGCTTAGTGACCAGCGTGTTGGTGACTAAGCTCCAAACATTATGATGCCTTCGCATCCTCTTCTTCTCGCCCGTCATCTTTTAATCGTCCTATGACGTACGAACGAACATCGGCAAAAGGACGACCGTACAAGATATAAGGTGATCCGAATGAACGGCATAAAGCAATATTCACTCGATGAGATGGCGACGATGCTCCGCCCGATCGCAGATGAATACAAGATCACCGGCATATCTCTCTTCGGATCCAGGGCCAGGGGGGACTTCGACGACTGTAGCGATTACGATCTACTCATCGACGTCACTGAAGATTTCTCTTTTGGCGACTACGGAGCGTTCATAGAAGAATCCTCCAGAGTGCTTGGTTCCTCGGTAGATGTTGTCACCAGAAGAAGTCTCACCGATTGCGAATTCGACAGAAGGATACTGGAGGATGAGGTCCGTGTCCTCCCGTAATCAGGAGAACGTTGAACTCGCTCTCGGTCAGATCCGCCGTTTCTGCGACGATATCCTCGATGCCCAGAGGACCTTCGGCGGGAGGGACGAGTTCGTCCTCAACAGAGTATATCAGAATTCAGTCCTGTACAGTCTGGATCAGATTGGAGAGTTCGCTTCAAGGATCGACCTAAGGCTTGAAAGGGAAATCCCGAACATACCGTAGAAGAAGGTCATCGGTTCCAGGGTTATATCCAGCCACCAGTATCATCACATGGATTTTGCAAGTGCTTGGATAACCGTTGAGAATGATATCCCGGACCTGATCCGTGCCCTGGATGATCTGGGTCCGGTATCCGTAGGAGATGACGAGATCCTGCAATCGAATTCCAGGATGCGCCGCTGACTTCTCCACATACATCCCGAAACGCACCCATGTTTAGGGAATAAAACGTTAGAAATCATCTGCCTTCAGGGGCTCCATGTCAAGTAGTTTCTCCCTCATTTCCCCATGATCCTCGCGGTTCATAATATCCCTTGAATCTGATTCCATCGTCTCGAATATCGGTTCCTTCTCGGACAGCCTGGATATCATCCTTGTATGCCTTATCTACAAGACCCTATGGCCCTCGACCTCAGCGAGCATTCAGACATATCCTCTGTCTCATATCGTTCGGGGATTCGGGATACAGATATGATACGGCCCCCTCCTCCATGAGCTCTTTCAGACATCTCCTGAACATATTGGTCATACTCCTGTATCCCAATGCCTTGGATATCTCTCCCGCAGGACTGCAGCCGTTGTACCGAAGGTATTCGATTATCCCTTTCTTCACGTCCTCCGGGGTCCGGCGGCCATTCGCTGTTTCTTTCTTTCCGTTTCTGTCATCGGAGACCCTGAACGACTCGTGTACCGGTATCGTCACCCTGAGGAATCTTCTCTTCTCGTCGGTCTCGTAAACGGGCATCTCCGACCCGTTCCTGATCAGGGAGTCCTTGATCTTCTTCATACCGGTGTTGCGCCCTTCCGTGAGATGCAGTTCCTTGAAGAAATCCCCGAGACGCCTGTTACGGCAGAATTGGGACGTCATGTTCAGCTTGGATATATCATCATCCTTGATGCTCATGTCGGGTCCGGGGTATGTGCGGATCACCATCTCGTTGCGTTCGACATATACCTCGATCGGCTGCTCAATCATGTAGTCCTTGTGGAACACGGCATTGACCAGGATCTCCTCCACCGCAGGGAACGGATAGTTGTAGTATCTCAGCGCCTCCGGCTGGTAATCGACTTTGAACACGCGTTCCGAGATCACATTGTTCCTTATGAAACCCAGCGCATCGCGCAGCTGTTTGTCCAGAGGCCCTCTGAACGTGTATTCGGTCATCCCGTTCCCGCTCGGATCGGGTTTGATTACGACCTCGATGCGCGCATAGGGGAAATACCTCTCGGGATCGTCTGTGAACATCATCAGGCCTACGTTATAGGGCGACAGGAAGCCTCCGGATCCCCCAACGATCCTCATCTTCTCGTAGACCTCCGTATCCATCTCCTCATCGGCCAATCTGCTCCCGACCCTGTTGAGATAATCCCTTACAAGGTCCGCACGGATATCGTTCACCTGAGCGGATATGTTGAGCGTATTGTCGAAAGATACCGCCCTGGACATCTCGAAGAGCATCATCTGCTGGTCCCCGTCCGCTTCCACGGTATTGGCCAGTCTGCGGATGTAGTATGCTTTCCTCGTATCCTTCTTGGACGCCTCCCCGCCTATGGACACTGGGCACCTGAAGGGCCTGTTGTTCGGGCTTATCACCATGATGACAGCTAATCTGCAGTCCCTGAACGTCTCGAAGGACAGAACCGGGTAGTAATGGGGTTCGATGTAACTGCAGTATTTGTTCAGTTCATTGCTGATAGTCTTACATTCAGCGTCGGACAATCCATGGACCGTTGCCACACCGTCCGGGTCCTCGGAAACGCCGATCACTATGTAGCCTCCGCCCTGGTTATCTATATCGTTGGCGAACGCACACACGGAATGCAGGACCTTGAGCGGATTCCATCCGCTCTTGTACTCCACTCTGTTGTCTTCGACCCTGTGGTCGGATATCAGGCTATCGATCGAAACGGGTATGCTCATTCAGGACCTCCTTTACATGTGCTCTTGCTTATGCTTATGCTCTTGCTTATGCTTATACTTATGCTCTCGCTCAGGACACAAAACAACCGACTGTGACACAATACGTTTCGATATTGCCCGAACCCTGTGACCACAATAACCAGTCAGCATCCTTTCAGGCTACTGTCAGTATCCACTTTAATGAGGGGGCCCACGAATGAGATGATGTGATCAGTTTCACCAGCCCAGGACCCTTTTTAGATCTTCCCATTGGTTATGACTGTGTTTTGTATCCCGATTGTTCCGGCTAGGAACTGATTCTTTCTTTTGTTTCAAGCACTGATCTTCTCGTACTGTAATTTTAATTGTGTACGTTCTAATATTTAGTTTTTACTATAATTTATATATAGTTAAGTTATACGGAAATTGATAGAATTCACGCATAGCCAGTAGCATGGTATAGAAGGTTGGGAGGAGCCCTTTGGTTTGCTATCAAAACTCCTCCCGGAGGTGTCATTTTCATGACGAAGAAGGGAAGACAGAGTAAGGATAAAAAGAGCATTGCTGGTCAGACGAAACGCAACAAGCAGAAAGACGCCTATGGCGTAAGTTACGATAGGCGCAAGGGCTTTTGGACGAGGATCGACAAAGCAATCCTCGAAGAAGGCAGGCTCCTTCACAGCTGGCTGCTGCCGATCAGGATATAGGTGGAGTTATGCCTTCTGAACACAGAAGGCAAATAGGGTCCGAAGTACCGCTATCCGCCCTCCTTGATCCTGTTCATCTCCCTCTTGAAGGAAGACGACGATAGATCCTATCGTCGTGCGATATCCAGATCTCAGATCATTCTAGAGAAGTTGGAACTGCCGATACCGCATTATTCGTCACTTCATCGGCTCCAAGACGAATATAGCAAGGATGGGTTTGGTTACAGAATCATGAGCGAGGCTACAGTGATGCTTTGCTCCATGGGGGTCGAGGAGGCCCTCGACCCCATCCGTATCATACACACGGGGGTGAAACCGAAATACGAGGGGCCGCAGATCTTTGTTGACAGTCAGGCAGCATTGGATGAGCAGAAGATGATCGACGATGAAGCCGAGGAGCTCAGCAATTGTATGCAAACCTGCGTCATGAGGTCTGCCGTAACAGGGGATCCGACCTTCTGCGCCATTGACGGATCCGGAGAAGGCTATTCCGGTCCAGGAATCTATTTCGAACACATATGGCTGATCAACGATCGCAACTTCATAAAGCAGCACACGATGATCAATCTGAAGAATCAGAGGGTCACGGCATTCGCTATCACTCTGGAGAGCCCGGCCGATGCCAGGATGATGGTGCCCCTGATATCAGGGGCACTTCTAGTGGGTGTGAATGTTAGCTTTGTCGCTGCAGACAGTTCATACGACACCAAGGCGAACTGGTCGTTCATGGACGAAAAGGGCATAGCCTTCTGCCCCAATCTCAAGGAAAACTTCAAGAGCACGTGGGAGATGAAGCGCAGGGAAGCGCTCAGGTCATTCGACGAGCGCTTCGGAAAGGAACTGGCCCACAGGATGACTGGATATAACGAACGCTGGCTGGTCGAAGCGTTCTTTAGCATATTCAAGAAACTGTACGGGGACCGTCTCAGGAACAGATCGTTCCCGAAGATGGTCCAGACAATGGAATACAGGTACACTCTCTACGACATTCACAGGGACTTTGTGATCGAAGCGAGACAGGAGGCAACGATCTGATTTGGGGATACAAAACACAGTCATGTTAAAAATGAAATGGCTGCACTTGGCAGCCCTTGGATTGTGGTTTCTGTTCACGGAAGGAGTCCGGCACTTCTGAGCTCTTCGGCAAGGTTGTCGACGGCTCTTCCTGCCTCCTCGATCCTCTTTGCACCGGCGATGACAATCTTACCGGATCCGAAGAGAAGGATGACGACCTTGGGGTCATTGATCCTGTACACGAGACCGGGGAACTGCTCGGGCTCATATTCGACCTTCTCGAGTCCGAGTGTAATCGCAGTGGTGTTGAGGTTGACTTCGTTTCCGAGATCTGCTGATGAGACCATGTTCTGGATCTCGGTCTTAGGGTTCTCGTAGACGTCCTGACCAATCGCTCTGAGATCCGTAAGGACTTTGTTGACCGAGGCCTCAAGCATCTTCAGGTCGGTGGAACCGGTGAAGACAGCCTTTCCGGATCTGAACAGAAGGACGGAAGTCTTAGGGTCCTTTACCCTATAAACGAGTCCCGGGAATGTGTGGGGGTCATATTTTGAATCGGTCAGACCCTCCATGATTTTGGTAAGATCGAATCCATCGGAAAGTTGCGTTGATGCTACAATGTTCTGTACGTGAAGGTCCCACATGTACCTAGGCATTTATAAGCAGTATATAAATGCTATCGCCTTTCGTCAGATTCAGTCGCGGCTCCTGCGGTCTTTGAAAGGTCTCTTCCCGGACGGTTTTCCGAAAGATTTGCGGGGGCCACTAGAGAATCTCTTGGGGCGTCTCTCGTACCCGTCGTCCTCGAATATGGAGTCGAACGTGGCGAGGTCTTCCTTCTGCTCGTAATGGTCGCGTACATATTCCTTCACTTCGTTGGATCCGCAGACCTTCTTCAGCCACTTGACCGAAGGTACCTCCGGGTCGCCCTCCATCTCGAAATATAACTCCGCCGCCTCCCTGTCGGCACCTACGTCGTGCAGGGCGTAGATCATCTTTTTGGAGCGGTAGAAATCATTAAGAGACTTATCTACGAGCGCCTGTCTGCAGAACTCCAGGCCCTTGTCGTAATGGTCCTTGAGCCAATCGATTTCCTTGGCCACGCTCTGCTTGCCCAGTTCCCTTCCGACCTCAAGGATCTTTTCGGGATCGCTGCCGCAGTATTGGTCCAGATAATAGGTGTCATCCAATCCTGCCTGGTAGACTATGATGAGGTTGGTGAGGTCGCCGTTCTTCAGGTGAATGCCTGCAAGGCATTTCCTCACATCATTCCTGAACATCTTGTTGGAGAGCTCATCCATCGCCTCGGAACTACCCGCCCTTGCGGCGTTCATCATGACGGACATGTACTCCTCCTTCTTCATCTCCAGGTTCTTGGCCTTGAGGAACATACCGAACGGATCGTCCTGTATCTTGAACTCGCCCTGTCTCGAGATGATGATGTCCTTGTACTGGGGGTATTTGGCCTTCAGCCATTCGATCTGGTTGCCTTCCGCCTTGGCGGAGAGGAATTCGCTGAAGAATGCCGCTTCGGGTACGGTCTTGGAGTTCTGTTTCAGTTCCTTCACTGCCTTTGCATCGCCGTTCATGGCACGCGTGAACATCACGTATACCGACAGCTTGAGCCTGATGCCCTCCTCGATCCTCTCAAGATGTCTGGAAGCTATTTCGGAATCCTTCTTCCTCTTTAGCAGCTCCAGTCCCTTCATGACCTTTTTGCCGTCGTCAGGGTATCTGGATGCGAAATCATCGATGATAGGATCATCGGCTTCGATCTCCTCGAGGCATATCCTGCGGTAGATGGCATGGGTGTTCCCCTTGCCGTACTCGTTGTCGAAGTAAGTGCGGTCGTATCCCTTGTCCCTGCTGATGCACAGATAATCATATTCTGTGAGGGCGTCCTCGCTGCACTGGGGTCCGATCCTGGCCCTTAGGTCCTGGAAGTTGGATCTTCTGGTCTCCTTGAGTATGCGGTCGGCATTGTTCTCGCAACCCTCGCTCATCATGACCGATCCGTGGAGGAACATGATCATGGCCAGGTCCGGATTGCCGTTCTCCAGGCAGTCGATACCTCTGTACAGGAGTCTGGATGCATCCTGGGGGAGCAGGAGCTTCCTCGTTTCCTGAGGCTCTTCCCTTGCTTCGGGGTGTTTCTTCTCGAAACCTTCCCTCTTCGGACGGTCGCCCTTCCTGTCGGAGAATTCCCTGCGGGGTCTGCGGTCGCCCTGACTGCCCTTCCTGTATGGCCTGTCGGCATCCTTTTTCTCGAAGTGCTCCGAACCGCTCTTGCGCTCTTTCTTTTCGTAGGCCATCGATGATACCCCTAGGACGGAACATGCCGCCGATACGGACAATTAAGGTTAGGCCCTATTTGACGTTTTATGTCTGGCGGAGCCGATGATATCTTTTTACGTGGGGAGATGCGTTGCACCATACATGGGATTCTTCTCGAGAAAGAAAGAGGAAAAGGAGCAGGTCGAGATGCCGCAGGGCGGTAACGAACTGTACATCGACCGCAGGTTCAACATCTATTGGCTCCTGGGATACAGTCCTTTCGAAGATTACACGATCGACCAGCTCCATTCCGCGATGGATCTCGAGATCAAGAAACTGTCCCGTGTCCTCAGGACCCAGCCCGTCGAGATGGTCAGGGTCAAGACCCAGAAGAAACTGGACAAGATCCAGGACATATATGACAAGGTGGATGTCATCGCCCACGAGAGGGAGGACGCCATCCTGATGTTCAACGAGGATATGCTGAGGTACAACAACGAGCTCAGCACGGACAGGGAGAAGATCGATTCCGCTATCGTCAGGTCCGGATGGAGAGGCGACGGTATCAACGCCCTGTCGGTAGAGGGTCTTCCGCAGTGCGCTCACTGCGCATACATCAACCGCAAGGTCAAGAAGTGCATCCACTGCGGCAAGAAACTGTGATTCAGCGCTTGAGGAAGGCGAATCTGGACTTCTTGACGTTGCCGTTCTTGTCGAACTTTTCCCTGAGAAGACGGTTGTAGTTGTCCTTGATCTTCCAGTCGCCGGGCTTGAGTTCCATCAGGATCTCGAGCTCCTCCTTGGCCCTCTCATAATCTTTGATATCGTTGAGGAGGAGCGCCGCGTAGTTCTGATGGTACTCGAACTTGTTGGGGTTCATGGCGATTGCCTTCTCGTAGTATTCCTGCGCCTTGGGGAAGTCGATCATCTGGTTCCTAAGGAACCTGGCATATGTGTTGTAGATGTCCGAGGTGGGTTCCAGCTCGAGGAGTCTTTGGAACTTCTCGTTGGTCTCTTTGTTGTTCTTCTTGTTCTCGGCCAGGTACGATATCTGAGCCTTCAGGCCATCCACATAATCGGGGTCGATGTCCATGACCGCATCCAGCTGCATGAGTCCGTATTTCTCGTCCTTGAGTCCGTAGAGGATGTGCTGGGCGAGCTGCAGTCTGACCTTGCAGTTGTGAGGGTCGGTCTTGAGATAATCCTCGAGGGTGTTCACGGCACCCTCTATATTCCCGCTGTCGTACTGTCTCTTCGCTTTGCTGCACGCATCATACGCTGGGTCTGAGCTCATCGTACCAGAGTAGACACAACTAGGTAAAATGTCTTATGTCGGTTGTTTCTACGGCACCGTATGGGAGTAGTAGTCAAATTCTCGGCAGGTGTGGCAATGACCCTGCTGTTCGTTATAGTGGTGCCGTACATCACGGACACTTACATCACACCGTACATCACGGCTGCCGTTAGTGACAGTGGATTCCTCTTCATCAGCTCCCAGACCCTGATACAGATCCTGATCTTCGCGGTCATGATAGGATTCATGCTCCTTCTGGGTGGCGGTGCCGTATTCAGATGGTTCGGCATATTCGGCATACTGGGTATGATAGTCGCTTACTACATACTCGGAGATGTGACGCGTGCGATCATCCCCCTGATATCCACAGCGATCGTCTGGGTGATATTCACGATCCTTCGCAAGAGGAAGGAGAAGAAGAAAGGGGAGATGGCGTCGAAATCATGATCGCCAATATCCCCATCGGACATTTAATTTAATCAAAGGACATACGGTCCGGTATCATGACTGGTATCAACGGTCTCAAGAACCGCGGAAAGACGAAAGCGGATGCGGATGAACGCCGTTCCGCTGCAGAAGAGTACACGGGAGTGAAGCTCGAAGCGATATCGAACTACGGATTCGATCCCGAACTGGCCTCGAAGAACATCGAGAACATGATTGGTACCGTTCAGATACCGTTAGGTTATGCCGGTCCGGTCAAGATCGAAGGTGAGTACGCCAAAGGCGAATTCCTCATACCGCTGGCAACGACGGAAGGTGCACTGGTGGCATCCATCTCAAGAGGGATGTCTGTAATCAATGCATCAGGAGGAGTGAGGACAGCTGTCTTCGCCGATGCCATGACTCGCGCACCTGTTTTCAGGGTGAAAGGCATCGAGCATTCCAAGAAGGTCATGGATTGGATAGAGTCCAATATGGATATCATCGATGCGGAAGTCTCCAAGACGACCAGTCACGGAAGACTCGTCGACATGGAATTCTTCCCGGACGGAAGGAGCCTTTACATGAGGCTCTCCTTCGATACTGCGGATGCCATGGGAATGAACATGGCCACCATTGCTTCGGAAGCTGTCTGCAGGCTGGTCGAGAAGGAGACGGGTGCAGTGATGATATCCGTATCAGGCAACATGTGCTCGGACAAGAAACCGGCAGCGATCAACATGATTTTCGGAAGAGGCAAGACCGTCATCGCCGAGGCAACGATCCCGTCGGCCATAGTCGAGGAGAAGCTGCATACCAGCACATCCGCCATAGTGGAGACGAACTACAGGAAGAACCTGGTAGGCAGCAGCATCGCGGGCACATTGGGTGCCAACGCACACGCTGCGAACATGGTGGCGGCACTTTACATTGCAACAGGCCAGGATCCGGCGCAGGTCGTCGGAGGCAGCATGGCTATCACGACCTGCGAGGACGTCGGCGGGGATCTGTACATCTGCGTACGCATGCCCACGGTCGAGGTCGGCACGGTCGGAGGAGGAACATCCCTCCCATTTCAAAAGGAAGCCCTTCAGATGATCGGGTGCAGCGGAGCCGGAAAGGCGAAGAAGCTCTCGGAGGTAGTGGCCTCTACAGTACTGGCCGGAGAGCTGTCCACATTGGCCGCACAGGCTGCAGGACAGCTGGGCCAGGCCCATAAGACACTTGGTAGGTGACACGATCAAATCATTCAGGAAGGTGGCTGGTGAGGCCATAGAGCCCGTAAAGCGTATCGCTGACGGCACGACGGAGCAGGTCCGCCGCATAGCGGACGAGACCATCGAACCCGTTCGCAATTTCGTCGATGAGAATCTGGAACCGGTCAACCGTCTGGCCGACGGGACGATAATGCCTATAAGGCTCCTTACGGGCGGAAAGTCCGCTGACGAACTCCCTGATAAGATTGACATGGAGGCCAGGGAGAAGGTCGTCGTCAGGACTAGCCTGGTGGGGATAATCGCCAACCTACTTCTTGCGGCGGTCAAGGCGCTGCTCGGAGTGATGACCAACTCTATCGCGATCACGTTGGATGCGGTCAACAACTTCACGGATGCCCTGTCCTCGGTCGTCACCATCATAGGAACGAAGCTGGCAGGCAAGGAACCTGACAAGAACCATCCGTTCGGGTACGGCAGGATAGAGTATCTGACCACGATGATCATCGCAGCCATCATCGTGTATGCCGGTATAACAGCTTTGAAGGATTCCATCGAGAAGATAATCGAGCCCGATGAGGCGACCTATACGGCAGCGGCGTTGGGTATCATGTTCGTGGCCATCCTTATGAAGATCGCTCTGGGAAACTATTTCCAATCGGTCGGAAAGAAGGTCAACTCGAGTGCCCTGGCGGCCTCGGGTAAGGATGCGTACTACGATTCTCTGCTGTCCACCTCTGTCCTACTATCAGCATTGATCTTCATAGCATTCGGAATAAGTCTGGAGGCATATGTCGGAATACTGATCGCCATCTTCATCGCCAAGGCCGGTCTCGGGCTTATATTCGAGGCATTGGACGACATCCTCGGACGCCGTGCCGACAACGAGCTGGTGGAGGAGATCTAGAAGACCATATGCGAGGAGGAGAACGCCAACGGAACGTACGACCTCATCCTGCACAGCTACGGCCCCAACAGGATAGTCGGTTCCGTTCACGTCGAGGTCCCCGGGTACATGACCGCAGTGGAACTGGACATGATGCAGCGCAGGATCGTCAGAAGGGTGGCGGAGAAGCATATGGTCCTTATCGCCGCAGTGGGGATATACACAATAGACAATAACCCCCGTGCCAAGGCCATCCGCGATACTGTCCTGGACATCGTTTTCTCGCATCCCGAGGTCATCCAGGCCCACGGTTTCAGATTGGATCCGGCGAAGAAGGTAATCAATCTCGACATGATCATCGATTACGATGCGAAGGATCGTGATGCCATCTTCGAGCAGATAAAGGCCGAGGTACGGGAGAAGTATCCCAATTATTCCCTGGAATTCGTCCTCAACATCGATATCTGAAGCGAATTGCGCGGGTAGGCGTGCGCGATAGTATAAATCAGGGATGTATTATCGAGAACTCATGCCTGTAATAAACTTCAAGTACAGCGACCTGTGCTCCATCATCGGACAGGAGATCCCCATGGACACCCTCGTTGAGAGGATCCCCATGATCGGGGCCGATATCGAACACGCCGAGGCCGGAAACGATGACATGTCCGTCGAATTCTTCCCGGATCGTCCTGATCTCTACAGCGTCGAAGGCACGGCAAGGGGTCTCAGAGCATTCCTTGGAATAGAGACCGGTCTCAAGACATACGATGTTTCCAAATCCGATATCGATGTGTACATCGACGATTCGGTCAAGGATGTCAGGCCGTACTTCCTTTGCGGTGTAGTCAGAGGCGTCAACATCAGCGACAACATGCTGAAGTCCATCATGGAGATGCAGGAGAAGCTGCACACGACCATCGGAAGGAAGAGGAAGAAGCTCGCGATCGGTATCCATGATCTCGACAAGGTGAACGGTCCGTTCACATACAGGCTAGCGGACCCGCACACCATCAGATTCGTCCCTCTTGCGAAGACAGAGGAGATGGACATGGAAGAGATCCTCACTAAGCACGAGAAGGGACGCGATTACGCACATCTTCTGGAAGGATACAAGCAGTATCCGATCATCCTCGACAGGGACAACCAGGTCCTGTCGTTCCCTCCGATCATCAACGGTGCACTGACAACCGTCACCACCGAGACCCACAACCTGTTCATCGATGTCACCGGATTCGACCGCAAGGCCGTGAAGGGTGCATTGGACCTGGTCTGCACATCTCTGGCCGAGCGCGGAGGCAAGATCGAATCAGTCACCATGCACGAGGGCAAGGAGTCGTTCCAGTCACCGGACCTCACACCTTCCAGGTACAGCATCTCCGCGGAGGAGTGCAACAAGTACCTCGGAACCAAGCTGACCCCGGAAGACATGGTCGCGGCACTGAAGAAGATGGGAATGGATGCGGATGCCCAGGGGGACACAGTCAACGTCGTGGCTCCCGCATACAGGCTTGACATCATGCACAAGGTGGACCTCTTCGAGGATGTCGGAATCGGATACGGATTCGAGAACTTCGGAGGAGATTACTCACTTAAGCAGACCTTCGGCGGTCTCGAGCCTGCCAATGCATTCTCGGAGGATGTCAGGGACATAATGGTCGGACTCGGATTCATGGAGGTCATGACCCTCACCCTGATCAACGATAAGGGCGAGTTCGAGATCTCAAAGCTCCCCTATGTGGAGAACGTTAGAGTCCTTAACCCCATCACGGAGGATGTCACATGTCTGAGGTCCTATCTGATGCCAAGTCTGATGAACATCTTGAGGCACAACAAACACCGCGATCTCCCCCAGAGGATATTCGAGGTCGGCAATGTGGTCAGGGACAACCTCATACAGGTCCGCCTCTGCGCCATGTACACTGCATCAAAGGTATCCTTCACTGAGATCAAATCCATAACGGAATCGGTCCTCAGGGAGATGGGATGCGAGTACGAGCTCAGGAACACGGATATCAAGACGTTCATCGACGGACGCGGAGCTGAGGTCTACTACAAAGGCCAGCCCATCGGTATGTTCGGCGAGATGGCCATCGATGTCGTCACGGGCTACGAGATAACGCATCCTGTAGCATTCATGGAATTGAATCTAGATCCCATCATCAACGACCGCAAGGGAACGATGTTCTGAGGTGATGATATGGAGACAGGAGAGACTTTCCCGGATTTCGTTCTCCAGGATGAGAACGGCGATGAATTCGACAGCAAGCAGCTGAAGGGTAAGAGGTATGTCATTTACTTCTATCCGAGGGACAACACATCCGGATGCACCAGGGAGGCCGTCAATTTCAGCGAGAAGCTGGACGATTTCAATGCACTCGGAATCCAGGTCATCGGAGTCAGCAAGGATACGGTGGCTTCCCATAGGAAGTTCGTGGATTCCAAGGAACTGAGGATAAAGCTTCTCAGCGCTCCGGAGCATGTTCTGCTCGAGGCATCCGGTGCCTGGGGTACGAAGATCATGTACGGGAAGGAGACTACAGGGACCATCAGGTCCACCTTCATCGTCGGAAAGGACGGTAAGGTCGAAGCTGCCTGGAAGAAGGTCAAGGTCGACGGTCACGTGGACAAGGTCCTCGAAAAGGCAAGATTGCTTTCTTGAATTGATTTATTAAAACTATCAAAAAACGGGGGATCTCTCCCCCTTATACTGTTTTCAGAAATCTACGAGATTGTGGTACTCGTATGCGGGTTCGCCTGCGTTGAAGCAGTACTGGATTGTCGCGAAGTTCTTCTTGAGCTCCTTGACATCCTCTTTGACCTTTGCAGGGTCCTCCTTCTTCTTGACGACCCTTGCGATGAGCTCTGCGACCTCCTTCATCTCGCTCTCCTTCATTCCGAGACGGGTCATCTCCTGCGATCCGAGCCTGAGTCCGGACGGGTTGACGGAGCTGGTGTCTCTGGGGAGCATGTTCTTGTTACAGATGATGTTGGCATCCTCGAGCAACTGTGCGCACTGCTTTCCTCCTCCGAACTGGGAGACATCGACAGCGATCGCGTGGGACCTGGTGAATCCGAGGTCGGGGCACAGTACGGGGATTCCCAGCTCGTAGAGGGCCTCTCCGAGTGCGCGTGAGTTCTTGCATGCCTGTGCTGCGTATTCCTTTCCGAAGACATCCATCTCGGCAAGGGTGATTCCCAGTGCCGCCATCGCGTGGAGGTGGTGGCTGGATGTGACTCCGGGGAATGCTGCGTGCTGGAGCATCTTTTCCTGTTCCTCTGTGAGGTTCTGTCCCAGGAGGATTCCGTGGTTGGGTCCGGGGAACGTCTTGTGGGTGGATGCGGAGACGATGTTGACTCCCTCCCTGAGGGGATCCTGGAACTGCTTTCCTGCGATCAGACCGAGGACGTGTGCGCAGTCCTCCCAGACAAGACATCCGATCTCGTTGAAGGTGTCCTGCAGCTCCTTGAGTGGCGGAGGGAACAGGAATACAGAGAGACCGAACTGTGCGACCTTGGGCTTGGCGGCCTTCAGGACCTTGATGGTTCCGTCGACGTCCAGGTTCATGTCGGACTCGTTCCAGGGGTAGTTGACCGAGTTGACTCCCCTCTGTCCGAACGCACCGAACTCGCATGTGGAGATGTGTGCTCCCTGGTCCAAGGCACAGGTGGTGATGATGTCACCGGGTTTGGCGAAGGCCATCAGGACTGCCATGTTGGCCACGGTTCCCGAGATGGGCCTGAGGTCCGCGAAATCACAGTCGAAGACCTTCTTCGCAAGTTCGATGGCTTTGAGCTCGACCTTGTCAACGTAGATGTTTCCCTGATAGTAGCGCTTTCCGGGAAGTCCCTCGGCGTACCTGTCGGCGAAATCGGATATGAGCATCTCTTTGGCAAGGGGGCTCATGAGGTTCTCCGATGCGATCATAGGGATGCTTTCCTCGAACCACTTGTTATGGGCCTTGACATTTTCTCTGATGAATTTGGCGTCCTCTTTGGCCATGTTATCGTTTTTCCTGTAAGAATTCGTATATAAATACTGTTTTGCGCGTTGCTAAGAAGAGAGGATAGTCCCATTGATAATCTGGCAGATCGATTCTTTTCACGGGTTAAAGAAATCGGGTTAATCGGTATATTTCTACCAATTGTTTGGTAGATAGTTACCTTATATTATATTCTCCTCGGATTCAAACATCAGTGTTCAAATGAAATTCGATGAAGTCCTTGAGGACATTAGAAATGGAAAACCAGTTCTTGTATACGATTTCGATGACAGGGAGAGGGAATGTGACCTCACAGTCGCCTCCCAGTTCGTGACCCCCGAGATCATCCAGAAGATGAGGAAGGAGGCCGGCGGACTCATCTGTGTCACCACACCGTATTCCAAGGCGATGGAACTGGGTCTGCCTTTCATGTCCGATGTTTACTGGGATGACTGCGAGAAGTTCCCTCTTCTCAGGGCTATGGCCCCTACAGACATCCCCTATGACAGGACCAAGTCCTCGTTCGGAGTGACGATCAACCACAGGAAGACCTACACGGGTATCACCGACAAGGACCGTGCACTGACTGCCAGCGAGTATGCCAAGATCATTTTCGCAGACAAGTCCGCGGAGGAGATCAAGAAGGACCTGGGTACCAACTTCAGGGCCCCCGGTCACATCCATTTACTCAACACCTCCGAGAAGATCCTGGAGACCCGTTTCGGACACACCGAGCTGTGCACCGCACTGATGTACATGGCAGGTGTGATGCCTTCGGCAACCATCTGTGAGATGATGGGCGACGACTTCGGATCCAGGCCCAAGGCCAGCGTCGCAGAGTACGCTGCTGAGCAGGGCATCAAGATCATCGACGGGGATGAGGTCATCGCTCAGTGGAAAGAGTTCAAGAAGACCCACCCGGAGCTATGAAATGGTAAGAGTAATGGCATCAGGCGTGTTCGATCTGATCCATCCAGGACACATCGACTACCTGAAGCAGGCCAAGTCCTACGGCGACCATCTGATTGTTGTGATCGCAAACGATGATACCGTTCGCAGGAACAAGCACGAACCTGTGACCCCGGATGTCATGAGGGCCAAGATAGTCGAGGCACTCAAACCTGTAGACGAAGTGATCATCGGCGGTAACGGGGACATGCTGGACACCGTAGCGAAGGTTAGGCCAGACATGATCGTTCTCGGATACGACCAGCATTTCGACGAGAAGAAGCTCGAGTCCGAGCTCGAATCGAAAGGGTTCAAGGGCCTGAAGGTGGTCCGTGCGACCGAATCTGCCGATGACCTGAACGCCACAAGGCGCATATTAGCCAAGATCAGGGAGATGGGTTCCAGATGAAGATTATAGGTATCGCGGATACGACATTTGCAAGATACGACATGGGGCATTCCGCCATCGATGAACTGCAGCATGCAGGTACGGGTTTCAGGATTGTAAGGTACACCGTCCCGGGTGTCAAGGATCTTCCTGTAGCTTGCAAGAAGCTTATCGAGGAACAGAATTGCGACATAGTCATGGCCCTGGGTATGCCCGGGCCGATGCAGAAGGATAAGATGTGCGCCCATGAGGCCTCGACAGGACTCATCAGGGCACAGCTGATGACGAACAAACACATTATCGAGGTCTTCGTCCATGAGGACGAGGCCAAGGACGATGCGGAACTGGCATTCCTTGCGGACAGCAGGGCCAGGGAGCACGCGCTCAATGTTTACGATCTACTGTTCCGTCCGGAAAGCCTTACGAAGAGGGCCGGAACAGGACTTAGGCAGGGATTCGCCGATAAAGGTCCCGTCAGATATAGGTGATGAAATGAAGAAATACAAGATCGGAGCGGTAGTGGCAGAGTTCAACTATGAGGTCACCATGCTCATGATGGAGAGGGCCAAGGCAGAAGCAGAATTCCTCGGAGTCGAGATCACAAAGGAGATTAAGGTCCCCGGATGCTTCGAGATCCCCATGGCCACAAAGAAACTCCTCGAGGACAAGAACATCGATGCCGTTATCACACTGGGTGCGGTCATCACAGGCGAGACCAAGCATGACGAGGTCGTCATCGCGCAGGCTTCGAGGAAGATCATGGACCTCGGACTGGATTACGGCAAACCCGTAGGTTTCGGAATCACCGGTCCCGGCATGACCGAGCTTCAGGCAATGGACAGGATCGAGAAAGGCAGGGATGTCGTCGATACCGTCGTCAAGATGCTCCAGAGATTGGAGTGAAAACCATCAGGGCGGTGCAATCCGCCTTTATTTTCCATTTTCAAAAGGATTCACATTCTGGGATGGCGTCCGTCACTAACTGCGATCTTCACGACATCGATCACGCTCGAGAGGGCAATTCCTGTGGACATTGCAATGGCGACACAGCCCTTTCCATGAAGATACATATCTATGATCGTGTGGACATTGTCGTCCTCGGTATCGATGCCTTTGGGATTGAAGCGGCGGGGACCGTTCTGCCAGGAACGTGTCTTGCACTTCGGGCATCTCATAGGGGTCCTTGTGGAACGTGAGAACCATGTGTGACCACAGACGAAACAGGAATACGACGTTGATTCCCCGTACCAGTGATAGGTTCCGCAGTGTGGGCATCTGGCAGGCATATCAATGCTGCTCGTCCATTCGTGGCCGCATCTACCGCACCTTTTCTCGCTGAGGGTTCTCATCTGCATGATATCACTTGGATTATACATCCAACATCGCTTTAACATATATAACATAATCGTCCATTGGCGTTATATCGTTTAAAAAATGGGAATAAATCAGTCCAGAGTATTCAACAGATTGCTCATTTATTGATTATTATGGTAATACTTTCCTACCATGATGTGTACACAATGGATGTCCTTGTGATGACATAGATGCCGCGATATGTTTTTAGCAAGGATAATGCACTTAGCCCTATGAACTCGATATCCATCATCCTATTGGGGATAGGCCTAGCCATGGATGCATTCGCAGTATCCATTTGCAAAGGACTTGCCATGAGGACGCCCGGTCTGAAGGCGATGGCGATAGTCGGTATCTGGTTCGGCAGTTTCCAGATTATCATGCCCCTGATAGGCTACTATCTGGGAGAATCATTCTATCAGTACATCGCGGATGTGGATCATTGGGTCGCTTTTGGATTGTTGGCCCTGATTGGTATCAACATGATCCGTGAGTCCATGTCTGGTGACGAGGAGGATGTTGACGACAATATCGGTTTCCGCATAATGTTCCTCCTAGCTGTCGCCACGAGCATCGATGCTCTGGCCGCAGGGATATCGATGGCGATGGACGGTTCCAACATATGGGTGGACGCCACCATTATTGGTGCGATAACATTCCTGATCTCCGTGGTCGGAGTCAAGATGGGGAGCATAGTCGGCGACAGGTTCAGCAATAAGGCCAAGTTCGTCGGCGGAGTGATATTGATCCTGATAGGAGCGAAGATCCTGCTTGAGCACTCAGGATTCCTCTGAGAGATCCTTTCCGTCGTCGGAGAGCAGAAGGAACTTCCTTGCGTAATCCTCCACGGCGTTGTTGAGGTCGAAGTCCTCTCTGGGGGCTCCCAACGAACGCAGTTTCTGAAGGATGTTGTCGTCCTTAACAGACTTCATGAGCTCATCCATCCAGTACTCCAGGTCGAACATGTTGGCATCGTTCCAATGCTTGAAGATACGGGCTATGTGCTCGTCGCTGAAGTTCTCCGTCAGGGTTTCGTATTCTGTCTTCAGAAGGCTGCACATGTGGAATTTCAGATTGTCATCCTCCACATATGTGTCGGGATCGTAATGGAAGTCCTCGAGGACCTCTTCGATGATGTTGTTGACCGTACGGAAATCGCGTCCGTAAGAAAGGATCTTGGTCAGCAGTTTCGGTATGATCGTGGGATAGATCTCAGGATCGTCATCCAGTTCACCGGACTGGTGCTTCATCCTGAAGTTCCTGTAGACCGTGATGTAGAAGATGCCTTTGCACGGTACCTCTGCCTTTACCCAGAACTCTGTCGAGATGGCATCGATGTATTCGATGGGATTGAATGTGATGTATTCGCGCTCCTTCATGCAAGTTACGTCGACGATGTGCTTGCAAACAGCTACGATATATGCATCGATGAAACGAAGGTCTTTGATGAGGTCAAGGCCCTTCTTCCAATCCAAGTGGGCCTTTCCTTCCTCCCCCATAGCCGCATACGCCATGCCGCGCACGAAGTACATGTCGGCTTCGGGTTCTTCCTCGGAGTAGTTGATGATGTCATTCATCGCAGCTACGGATTTCTCCGGGCTGTGCTCGATCTGGTTGATGATCTGGAGATATTCATTCTCGTATGGTTTGTTGAGCAGGAACGCTTTCGCATTTGACCTGGACCTGAACGTGCATTTCTCACATTCAGAACAGATATAGTAACCTGCCTCATCCGAGGAGATGGCTCCGCCGCAATATGGGCAGAGTCTTATGGTAAAGGCCATACTTGTCTAATCCAATCGGAGTTATAATTACTTGGCGGTGGATTGCGACCTTAATGGTTGACCATTGGGGTTAACATCAGTTCATCGAGCTGACGATGTCGTCTGCCAACTTCTCGAGATCCGCCATCTGCTCCTGGCGCATTGAGGATTTGATGACGAATGTCTCGCCGACCTTGGTCATCCCCTTCAGTGACGACATCCTCTCCTCCATGATCTTGGGTGACTGAGGTGCCCAAGATCCGTTGCCTATCAGAGAGTACCCCCTGTTCTGGACGGCCATGATCTCCATATCCTCGATAACGGCTAACATTGTAGGATGGAGGTTGTTGTTGTATGTGGGTGCAGCAAGCACGATGTTGCTGAACCTGAAGGCATCGCCCACGACATACGAGGGGTGCATCCTGGTCACATCGTACACGTTGACCTTCTCCACGCCTTTGATCTTGAGGAGGAGTGCCAATTTGTCCGCCACGGCGGCAGTGTTGCCGTACATGGACGTGTAAGCGATGACCACTCCCTTCTCCTCGGGCTCATAGAGGCTCCAGGTGATATACTTCTCCATGATGTATCCAATCTGTTCCCCTCTCCATATGGGTCCGTGGAGGGGACAGACCATATCAATCTGGACACCTTCCAGTTTTCCGAAGATGGACTGGACCTTGGAACCGTACTTTCCGACGATGTTGGCATAGTACCTCCTGGCCTCGTTCACATAGTCTCTGTCGAAATCCACCTCATCCGCATAGAGGGCACCGGACAGAGTCTTGAATGTACCGAAGGCATCCGCAGAGAACAGTATCCTGTCCTTCATGTCATAGGTGAACATGACCTCCGGCCAGTGGACCATGACCGCGTAGTAGAACTTCAGTGTGTGCTTACCGAGGCAGAGTTCATCGCCTTCCTTGACCTCCAGTCTGTTGGCAGGCTTGATCTGGTAGAAGTTGTCGAGCATGTCGAAGGTCTTGCTGTTGCCCACGACGGTCACGTTGGGATATGCATCGAGGACCTGGATGATGGCCGCACCGTGGTCCGGTTCCATGTGGTTGATGACGAGATAATCGAGTTCGCGGCCTTCCATCACATATCTGAAGTTCTTCCAGAACTTTGACAGGATGGAAGCATCGCACGTGTCCAGCAGACACGTCTTCTCGTCGGTGATCACGTACGAGTTGTATGAGACGCCCTCCGGTATTGGGAAGGATCCTTCGAATAGCCCTGCCGTTCTGTCGTCCCCGCCTATCCAAAAGATGTCGTCCTTGATCCTGATCTCGGTCTCGTTCGCGATTGTCATGTCCGGGCAATGACATTTGCAGTAATTAATCTATTTCAGCGGATCCAGAACGAAAATGCATCCAACTCTATATTTCACTCACCCTTCTGGACAGAACGGGAGCACATCGGTTATATCAGAGTATTTGATGCTCTTAACCATGATCTTCGTGTTCTCCGGGACAGGTAATTCGTACCACGCAGCGAAAATGATCGCGACCGCCCTCAAATCGGACATGGTCGAGATGGCAGCCGCAGTGAAGTACAAGCGCAAATTTTACAACGCTGAAGGGAACGATGTCGGATTCGTGTTCCCCGTCTACTATCACGGACTTCCCTCGGTCGTCGAGGAGTTCCTTGAGACCGTGGAGATTGTCAAGCCCGGACATGTGTATGCGGTGTCTACCTGTGCAGGGGAATCCGGCAAGGCATGCGATCAGCTCCAGGAGATCCTCGGCAAGAGGCTGAAGGTCGATGCCTTCTACGATGTGCTGATGCCCGAGAACGCGGTCTACTACGAAGATGTCCCTGACAAGGATGAGGCCAAGAGGATCAACGACGCTGCGGACGTCACTATCGGCGGTATAATCGAATCGATCGGCAAGAAGGATAAGGGGGATTTCCGCACCATGGTGGGATCCGATTCCTTCGACGAGGCCAGGGAACAGTACTTCGATTTCAGGAATACGGAGCAGTTCATCATAGACGACAAATGCATCGAATGCAGGATCTGCGAGCACGTATGTCCCGAGGAGATCATCAAGGTGTATCACAGGAAGCCCGTGTGGGATGAGTTCCAGTGTTCCATGTGCATGAGCTGTATCAACATGTGCCCCAAGAAGGCCATACAGATATCTGACGTTACACAGAATCGTGGCAGATACTTCCACCCGGAGTATTACTTCTGGAGTCTGGGTGTCAAACCGCCGTACAAATACGAAGATTTCAAAAAGTATGATGAAGGATACAGGTTCTGATATCATGGCCGTATTGGGATTCACCACAGTTGGAAGCCTTCTGAAGGATCAGACCGAACTCGCAAAGGGCAAAGGGATAGAGGCATTCGGGGTGACCGTCATCGATGATGCCGACGGCAAGCATGACAAGGTGACCGCCAGCAACGCACAGCTCCATCTCTTCATGCAGCTGAAGAGGGGCAACGTCACACACCTTCTCTTCCAGTCCTCGGAGGAGGCGGAGATTTTCTTTTCGAACATCGAGAACTATTACGGGAAGGATAAGGCGGACTCTATAATCTCAGGCGTGGAGCTGATGGCGATCGGCGATGCAGGAGATTACCTCGGCACAAGGAATCAGTCATATACATTCAAAACTTCTTTCGAAGATGTTATTCTGGCACTTGTTTGACGTTAGACTTAAATTGTTGTTTAATCAATTACAGTATCAGAGGTAATCTACATGGAAGTTTACTATGTACAGAACAAGACATCCATGATCATCAACACAATTCTCATGGTGATCGTCGGTATACTGTTCATCATCGATAAGGACCTGGCCCTCGAGCTGGGATTCATTGTTGCAGGTATCTGTCTGATCATCTCGGGAATCCTCCCCATGATTATGGTCAAGAAAGCAGACGCAATGGGAATCATCCTGATCATATTGGGAGTAATATTGCTTCTCGTTCCTAACCTCATGGCGGACATCACCACAGTAGTCATCGGAGTCGTCTCCATCGTTGTCGGAGCAATCATCGCATACGGTGGAGTCAAGGCAGAGGGGTCCCCCAGCGCATTCACAATCGTCGTTGGTATCCTCATCGCACTTGCTGGTATCCTGATCTTCATGGGCGATGACATCGCATTCCTCATCTTCGGAGTAATGCTCGTCGTCGCCGGTGTCGTCAATCTTATCACACTCCTGAAGAAGTAAACATTTCAACCAAGACCGGCCTTCGGCCGGTCATCTCTCTGCTCTTATCCTTTCACACATCTTCTCGGATTCGATATTTCATAATCCTACAGAGTCATCGATAATCTGCATTCAATAGAATGATTATTATATTTAATTAAAAAATTAAATCAATAATAGAATTTTCATATAAAAATACTTAATAAGTATCTGGTTTTTCAAGTTTCAGTGAAAAGCATGTCAAAGAATTTGATCATCTATTACTCGCGCAAAGGGGAGAACTACTTCGGCGGAGATATCCGTAGCGTCCCTAAAGGGAACACGGAGTATGTGGCGGAATTCATCTCCGAGGCTGTCGGAGGGGATCTCTTCGAGATAGAGACCGTAAGGGAGTACTCCAAGGATTATATGGGGTGCACCAGAGAGGCCAAGGACGAACTGTTGAACAAGGCCAGGCCGGAATTGAAGAGATACCTGGACAGTATCGACGGGTATGATAACGTCTTCATCTGCGGACCTTGCTGGTGGGGTACCTATCCCATGGCCGTGTTCTCACAGATCGAGAGGCTCGACTGGACAGGAAAGAAGGTCTTCCCCGTAATGACCCATGAGGGCAGCGGCCTCGGATCCTCTGTACGCGATCTCAGGAATGCATGCAAAGGAGCATCAGTCGATTCCGGTCTGGCTATCGAAGGAAGTTCCGCCGCAGGTTCCTCTGCAAAGGTCTTCAAGTGGGCCAAGGGATGCGTCGAGTGATCGTTCACGATGATCATCCGAAGGTGAGACTATGGAAGAATTCGTTGTCGATATGAACGAGGTCACCGAAGAAGGGATAAAAGAGGCCGTCCGCGAGACACAGCTGATCTACAGGATCAACAACACCATGCCTCTAACGGAAGAGAACTCCGCACTCATCAAGGAGCTCATGGAGGACCGTATCGGAATGGGGACGAGATTCACCCCTCCATTCAACCTGGTAGCCTCCCAGAATCTGAGGATAGGCAACAACGTGTACATCGGTGGCAACTTCCTGGGCATGTGTCGCGGAGGGATCACCATAGAGGACAATGTGATGGTGGCCGTCAATGTATCTGTGCTATCCAACAATCACGATCTCTACAATAGGAATCTCCTGCTGTGCAAGCCTGTGACCATCAAAGAGGGTGCCTGGATCGGCGCCAATGCGACCATATTGCCCGGTGTCACCATAGGAAGATACGCAGTGGTAGGTGCGGCCTCAGTGGTCACTCACGATGTCGCTGACTACGAGGTGGTCGTAGGGTCTCCGGCCAGACCCATCAAGACCCTGGACGGGGAGAGGTTCCCTCCAAGCAAGGAGTGAATGCATGGGTGAAGAGGTGCAGTTGAAGGTCCTTTATGAGAAGCTCTACACCGGAATGCTGGAAAAGGATGGCGAGGCCATACTGTCATGCATGACGGAAGACGCGGCTATGATCCACATAACCGGGATGGTCCAAACCCCGAGAGTTTCGTATCGTCGGTCCTGGACGGGACCCTGAACTATTAGGTTCTTGAGGAAAGAGGGTAGAATCGGTATTGGTGACATACTACATGACGGATGTGCTGGAGAAAGCGTTGAAGGATAGAGCGGCATTGGAGGACAGACCTATCGCGCAGATTGTGAGGAAGGCTATCTACGAGTATGTGAGGAGGAACGGCATGGGGAATTCCGGATAAGTGCTGTCGGAGGATATGCCCGACCTTTTCATCAGAGAATTAGAGGACGACCAGGGCCGTCGTGGCCAACTCGTGGACCCGGTGCTTGAGACATTCAGGCCGTTCAATGTTTATGCGCTTCATCAAGACCGGCCCCTAAACCCCTTACTCCCTCCGGGAAAGGATCTCAGGTTTACAGTTTATGAAAGGTCTGCCGAGATACAAACGATCCCATGGACACGGTCATAACAGGATCCGAATTCTGTGAACAGAATGAAAGGCCCGGCCGTTTCGGCCGAACGGTAATAGGAATGAAATCGACAATCGGCAGTTCCCAAGGAAATAGGGGTTTTATATGCCCTACAGCAGATTGCGATCCGATATCATGCCTGTGTATTCAGTCGAGGAAGAGGTTGTTGACGGACTGCATTACGTCGGGTTCCACTATTCCTGCCCGGGTAGGCCGGACAGGTATTTCCACCGCCCGTTTGATCCCGGAGATGAAAGCCAGAGCGGAGAAAGGGGATGTTGATGCCATGTTCTATCTGGGCATGATATAGATCGAATGCCACGAGTGTCCGGATAGGATGAGGTATTCGACCGAATATCTATGTCAGGCTGCCGATGCCGGTAACAGGGAAGCTGTAGAGGAGCTTGTCCTCACGGATGATTGGCGTGATTGGGATAGCGGCCCTGCTTTCAGATTCAAGGAATGGCTGGAGATACCAGCCGAACAGGGTGATGCAGAGAGCATGTATCTGCTTGCCAAGTGCTATTATCAGGGCAGTCACGCGCCCAAGGATTACTATACGAGCGAGAAGTGGGCGCTTAAGGCTAAAAAGGAGGGGGAAGTCCGTGCCAATCTTGTCCTTAGGGATCTGTACTCGACCCGTAACGAGTACATGGGCTCGATAGCCAACGCTGTGCTGGAGGAGATGAAGGAAGCGGAAGCCGGGGGCCGTATAGCGATGTGCGATGTGGGAGACCGCTTCAGGAACGGCGAAGGTGTGAAGGTCGATCCGGAGAACGCCGCCAAATGGTATCTGAGGAGCAGGACTGTCAGCGCACGTGTGGCTCTGGCCGAGATGTATGAGAGCGGGGAATGGTCCCCTGAGATCAAACCCAACCCCAGGAAGAAGGTCAATCGAGGCCATCCTTCGAGAATATCTCGGTAAGGTCCAGAGGGTCGAAGTACAGCGCATCCGACATCGAGAGCACATGGATTCTCGTCCCGAAGCACGGTTGAAGGTAGTCGCTGCACCATGTTTTGTATCTTCCAACCACTATGAAGGGTTCCCTGCATTGGGGAACGGACATGAGATACAGGTTCTCGGGAATCTGCTTTGAGTCATCGGCCATGTTCCTCATGGCCGCCAAGGCATTGTCCGCTATCTCGTCGAATGTATAGTCTCTCACTTCGTTCGAGTCCGCCCAGCTGTGCTTCTTTTCGGTATCGCTGTCCCATAGGCCCCATCTTTCCTTCAGAGGTCCTTTCTCTGGCGGATCATACTCCTTCGGCATCCACCATAAGTTGGGATCGTTATTCGTTTCGTCACGGAACATTATCTCGTACCGCCACATGCCCTGTCCTGTGACTACGAACGTGCAGAAATCCTTGCCCACCAGATTCAGATCCCCGATGTACCCGTCATTCCAGGTCATGTATTGGAGAACCTTCTGAACTGCTCGGGCGAGTACGTTTCACTTTCATATCTCAGAGTGGCGTATTCCACCTCATCGAAGGATATCCCGTTATCGTCAAGAACTGAAACGGCGCTGTCATATACGGACATATACCAATCCTCGCAGAATTCGGCCCTGACGACCCTTCCCTCATCGTCTATGAACCATCCGTTCTCCCCGTTGGGCTCCGGTCCGATTGTGAGCTTAAGCAGGCCGTCCTCACGTTTCTCGATCATGCTACCGATGGAAGATACGGTCTCTACGATATAAGAGGTGAGAATAAGCATCAGGATCGGCATCCATGCATCTATCTCCGGAGTATTGATGAGACATTAATGTAAAAATGTGACATTATGTAAATTACAATGTTACAATGTCGTAATATACCTTAATCGTTTATCATCATCCGTGACAGAGATCAAGTATCCCATCAGACAGGCCATTCGGGCGCAGGACATGACGCAGGAGAAACTGGCTATCAAGTTCAAGATATCTCGCCAGACCCTGTCCCGTTACCTGAAGAAGTTCGAGACTGACGGTTCCGTGAGCAATCCGGAGGTGCAGAGGGAGTTCGAAAGGCTCATGGCGATGGAGAAGCAGCGCCTTTCAGGCTACTCGGACAACGGTTCGAGGCTAAAGCTGGCCAGGATGTCCCTTCAGGATGCGACGGAGAAGGAGAGGAACAACAGAGTCAAGTACGACAGGCTGCTCCGCGACATCCTCTCCAACCATCCCGATGTGCCCATGATCGATTGGGAAGGGAACACCGTGTCGGCCGATACACTGGAACTGGAAAACATGTGGGTCAATTTCGGATTCGGGGACAACGACGGGCTCGAGGCTGTTCTGACAGAGGCCGAGAGATCGAGATTGGAGGAGATCCAAGAGGAGAGTTCCGATACCTTCATGCAGAGCCGTCTCAATTCCAGGATGGAGCAGGCCTGCCTGTCGGAGCAGCTGTGGGATTCCACCGAAACAGGCGGGAAA
>ERZ842401.2197-NODE-2197-length-26404-cov-50.586891_pt1 | contig 26404 bp, 21 predicted proteins | sample MGYA00521270_ERZ842401 | MGnify/ENA primary metagenome ERZ842401 (study PRJEB31892, sample SAMEA3878208) | bioreactor metagenome | biome: Moose rumen | place: Sweden | collected 2011-10 | study: EMG produced TPA metagenomics assembly of the PRJEB12797 data set... | reverse complement strand
GTAGCCTTCTGGGGCTACACGCTTTCTGATGTATTGATGTTTACTTCACCTCCTCGAAGTCAGCGTCCTGGATGTTCTCATCCTTCGGGGGCTCCTGCTGAGCCTGCTGCTGACCGGCGAAGGGATTGTCCTGAGGACCGGCCTGAGCACCCTGGGCGCCCTGATACATCTGCTGTGAGGCGGTCTGCCAAGCGGTGTTGAGGGCTGCCATAGCGGTGTCGATGGCGTTGATGTCGCCAGCCTTGTGGGCGTCCTTCAGCTGCTGCAGGGCCTGCTCGATAGCGGGCTTGTGCTGAGCGGGCAGCTTGTCGCCAAGCTCCTGGAGCTGGTTCTCCGTCTGGAAAATCATGGAGTCAGCCTGGTTCATCTTGTCCACGCGCTCGCGCTCCTTCTTGTCGTTCTCAGCGTTCTGCTCGGCCTCAGCCTTCATGCGGTTGATCTCGTCCTGCGATAGACCGCTGCTGGCCTCGATGCGGATAGCCTGCTCCTTGCCGGTGGCCTTGTCCTTGGCGCTAACCTTCAGGATACCGTTGGCGTCGATGTCGAACGTCACCTCAATCTGAGGAATGCCACGACGGGCGGGAGCGATACCGGTCAGGTTGAAGATGCCCAGCTGCTTGTTCTGGTTGGCCATGGGGCGCTCACCCTGCAGTACGCGGATGGTCACCTCGGTCTGGTTGTCGGCAGCGGTCGAGAACGTCTCGCTCTTCTTGCACGGAATGGTCGTGTTGGCCTCGATGAGCTTGGTCATCACACCACCCATGGTCTCGATACCCAGTGTCAGCGGGGTCACGTCGAGCAGCACGATGTCACCTACGCCGCCTTCCTTGTTCAGAATGGCACCCTGGATGCTGGCACCTACGGCTACCACCTCGTCAGGGTTGACACCCTTTGAAGGCTCCTTGCCGAAGTAGTTCTTGACGAGCTCCTGCACAGCGGGGATACGGCTCGAACCACCTACGAGGATGACCTCGTCGATATCTGCTGTTGACAACTTGGCATCAGCGATGGCCTTCTGGCAGGGAGCCAGACAAGCCTGGATGAGGCCGTGAGCCAACTGCTCGAACTTGGCGCGTGTCAGCGTCTTCACCAAGTGCTTGGGAACGCCGGCGACGGGCATGATGTACGGCAGGTTAATCTCGGTAGAGGTCGAAGAAGACAGCTCAATCTTTGCCTTCTCGGCAGCCTCCTTCAGACGCTGCATAGCCATCGGGTCGTCCTTCAGGTTGGCACCCTCGTCGTTCTTGAACTCCTGAACGAGCCAGTCGATGATAACCTGGTCGAAGTCATCACCACCGAGGTGAGTGTCACCATTGGTCGAGAGCACCTCAAATACACCGCCGCCGAACTCCAGGATAGAGATATCGAACGTACCACCACCGAGGTCGAAGACGGCAATCTTCATGTCCTTGTTGGCCTTGTCGACACCGTATGCCAAAGCGGCAGCCGTGGGCTCGTTGACGATACGGCGGACGTTGAGACCTGCAATCTGTCCGGCTTCCTTGGTGGCCTGACGCTGCGAGTCAGAGAAGTAGGCAGGCACGGTGATGACGGCGTCGGTCACCTCCTGGCCCAGATAGTCCTCAGCGGTCTTCTTCATCTTCTGCAGCACCATAGCCGAGATTTCCTGCGGGGTGTACTTGCGTCCGTCAATGTCGACACGCGGATAGCCACCCTCGTTGACTACTGTATAAGGTACGCGCGAGATTTCCTTCTCGGTCTGCTGCCAGTTCTCACCCATGAAGCGCTTAATGGAGTAAACAGTCTTCTTGGGGTTGGTGATGGCCTGACGCTTGGCGGGGTCGCCAATCTTGCGCTCACCGTTCTCTACGAAGCCTACGACAGAAGGTGTCGTACGCTTGCCTTCGCTGTTAGCGATGACTACCGGCTCGTTGCCCTCGAAAACGGCAACGCAGCTGTTAGTTGTTCCTAAGTCGATTCCAATAATCTTTCCCATAGTTGTATTTGTTTTTTAATTGTTATTATTCAAAAAATGTCACTGACAAAATAGCAAAGCGTATGCCAAAAACATTTTTTTTCAATAATATCATGACATTTTGGCACAAGTTACGAAAATAATTTGTATCTTTGTCGGCAGATTATCGATAATTCACTTTAAATAGCATGATGAAAAGAACGATTTTGTTGGCAGGAATGGCATTAGCCATGCTGACCGCCACAGCTCAAGACAACCCTTACATTGTCAAGACGAAGAATGTGAAGAAGACAGCTGCCAAGGCCAAGATCTCCGCAGAAGATGTCAGCTCTCAGGATGCAGAACCCAAGGATTTCATGGGTAAGAACTTCCGTTACTACAGCATGTGTGACTGGCAAGACGGTATGCGTTTCATGGTGCTGCCAGAGAAGTACGACTTGTTGGTGAACACCTTTCGTGACGCTAATACCAACAAGGAGGTGAGCAGTGCCCGCCTGCGCCATCACATCATGGTGTACAAAGGCCATGAGGACATGACGAACGGTCGTGTGCATGTCAACTTCTTCTGTGAGACAGACAACAATCACTATTATTATGAACTGCCCAATGGCACGTTTGATGACTATTGCTATGGCAAGCTTGGTGTTCCGACGCTGGCCTATCTGGGCGATGTGGACAAGGCGCGCGAGCTGTTGATGGACCAGCCATTGATTACCCGTACCCAGTTCTTCCGTCAAGACACGGAGTACGATGGTGACGGCTATCAGGAGGTGAAGATGCCCAAGAACAAGGTAGTGATGGTAAAGGCCATTGGTGTGGGTACTCGCGCTTTCCCTGTCAAGATTATTGTTGAGGACGAGAATGGTGAGCAGTTCTATCAGAATGTCGCCATGTCGAAGACCAACAGCGGTATGCGTGACGACGAGTTTGACGTGGACAATGCCAAATACCTCTTTGAGGGGTCATTTGAGTTTACGGGTGCCGAAATGGCAGTCTCGACTGACATCAAGAGCTATCTGAACTCGACGGTGCATACCAAGTTTGCGACAAGTATGAGCAGTAAGGGTGCCGGCAAGGCACGTGACGTGAAGGTCCCGCGCTTTACGGGCTTCATCATCGACGAGATTAACGGCGATAGGAATAATCCCGGCTTCTATGTCTTGACGCTTCGTGAGTCAGAGACCCGTCGTATTTATTATAAAGATGTGGTGTTCACCGAAGATATTCCCAACTCCACCAAGGAAGACTATTTCGGCTATCTGTTTGCCATGGGCGAGGGTATAGCCCGCAGCACTACGCTGGAGACACGTACTGCTATCCGCGAGGGACGTGTCATTCCCGGTATGACGATGGAAGAGGTTGAGATGGCTGTCGGCGAGTCGTCTACCAAGATAACTACCAGCGACGGCGTGACGGAATGGATGTATCCGCGTTCGAACAGTGTGCTGGTGGTACGCTTCGACAAGGAAGGTGTCGTGACGAAGGCCGGTGCCCAGGCTTTGGGTAGCTCAAATACTAGTGCGCGTCGTGCAGCCTCCCAGAAGTCTGGCAGTCGTCGCTTGACGGGCAATGGCACTCCGCTGCAGTAAAGAATAGCTATAAGAAAGACAGGAGGTCGTCCACTGATGTGTGGGCGGCCTCCTGTCTTTCTGTTTATCTCTTACGCTTTGTCAGAGAGAGCCTCCATAATCTTTGCCTCCAGCTCTTCACAGAGTTCGGGATTGTCCTTCAGCAACTGCTTGACAGCGTCACGCCCCTGTGCCAACTTGGAATCCCCGTACGAAAACCACGAACCGCTCTTCTTGATGATTTCCATTTCAGTAGCCAGGTCGACAATCTCACCAACCTTCGAGATGCCTTCGCCAAAGATAATCTCAAATTCTGCCTTACGGAAGGGAGGAGCCACTTTGTTCTTGACCACCTTGACCTTCGTCAGGTTGCCCAGCACGTTGTCACCGTCCTTGACGGGTGAAGACTTGCGGACATCTATGCGCACAGAGGCATAGAACTTCAAGGCGTTACCACCCGTAGTAGTCTCGGGATTGCCAAACATGACGCCAATCTTCTCGCGCAACTGGTTGATGAAGATGCACGTGGTGTTGGTCTTGGCAATGGTACCGGTCAGCTTGCGCAGTGCCTGCGACATTAGGCGGGCATGCAGACCTACGGCGGAGTCACCCATGTCGCCCTCAATCTCCTTCTTCGGTGTCAAGGCAGCGACAGAGTCAACCACTAGGATGTCGATGGCGGCCGAGCGTATCAGCTGGTCGGCAATCTCCAGTGCTTGTTCACCGTTGTCGGGCTGTGAGATGTACAGGTTGTCGACATCGACACCCAGTTTCTCGGCATAGAAGCGGTCGAAGGCATGCTCTGCGTCGATGAAGGCAGCAACACCGCCAGCTTTCTGCGCCTCGGCAATGGCATGGATGGCCAGCGTGGTCTTACCTGACGATTCCGGGCCATAAATCTCGATGATGCGTCCGCGTGGGTAGCCTCCAACGCCCAGTGCAGCGTTCAGGCCTATCGAACCGGTAGGAATGACGTCGACATTCTCTATCTTCTCTTCGCCCAGCTTCATGATGCTACCTTTGCCGAAGTCCTTCTCAATCTTTGACAGCGCAGCCTGCAGGGCTTTCATTTTCTGTTCTTGCGGGGTTAGCTGTTCAGTTTCTTCTTTCTTTGCCATAGTTGTTTTTGTTTTATTTAATGTTTCGTTGTTTCGATATTTCGACTGCCCTATTATAGCTCCAGGTCGCCATCGTGAATCTCATGCCAAGGGAGCCCTTGCTTGTTGAGCTGCTCCATGAAGGGGTCGGGATCGAATTCCTCTACGTTGAAGACGCCGGGCTTCTTCCAGAGTCCCTTACAGAACATCATGGCACCAATCATGGCCGGTACGCCGGTGGTGTAGCTGACGCCCTGCATGCCCGTCTCTTCGTAGGCGGCGCGGTGCGAGCAGTTGTTGTAGACGTAGTAGGTGTGCTCCTTGCCGTCCTTGCCGATACCGCGAATGCGACAACCGATGGAGGTCTCGCCCTCGTAGTTCTCGCCCAGGTCCTGCGGGTTGGGCAGCACGGCCTTCAGGAATTGCAGGGGAACGATTTTTACTTTTACGGTCTTGCCAGAGCCATCTGCCAGCGGAGCCTCGTAGACGACTTCGTCAATGCGGCTCATGCCGATGTTCTGAATCACCTCGAGGTGCTTCAGGTACTGTTGCCCGAAGGTCATCCAGAAGCGGGCCCGCTTAATTGTCGGATAGTTGATGACCAGCGACTCAATCTCCTCGTGGTGCAGCAGATAGCTTTCGCGTGGGCCGATGTTGGGGTAGGTGAGGTCCTTGTGAATCTCTAAGGGTTCGGTTTCCACCCACTTGCCGTCTTCCCAGTAGAGCCCCTTTTGGGTAATCTCGCGGATGTTTATTTCGGGGTTGAAGTTGGTGGCGAAGGCCTTGTGGTGGTCGCCGGCGTTGCAGTCGACGATGTCGAGATACTGCATCTCCTGGAAGTGGTGCTTGGCGGCATAGGCCGTGTAGATGCTGGTGACACCCGGATCGAATCCGCAGCCCAGAATAGCCGTCAGGCCAGCCTCGCGGAAGCGCTCGCGGTAAGCCCACTGCCACGAGTACTCGAAGTGTGCCTCGTCCTTGGGCTCATAGTTGGCGGTGTCCAGATACGAGCAACCGCATGCCAGACAGGCCTCCATGATGGTCAGGTCCTGATAGGGCAGGGCGAGGTTGATGACCAGCTCAGGCTTATAGCTCGCGAAGAGCGTCTTCAGCTGCTCCACATCGTCGGCATCCACCTGCGCTGTCTGGATAGGCAGCGTATAGCCTTTCTTGTGGATGGCTTCCACGATGGCATCGCACTTCGCCTTGCGACGACTTGCAATCATAAACTCTGTAAACACGTCGGCATTCTGTGCTATCTTGAATGCTGCTACCGTTGCGACGCCTCCGGCGCCAATCATCAATACTCTACTCATATATTTTATTTACAATTTTACGATTTACTATTTACAATTTATTTAGTTATTTGGTTATTTCATTATTTCTTATGTCATTCTGTTCAATTCTTCAGACCTGATGCCCAGCGCTGCCATCAGCGAGTAGCCCAGAATTTCCTGTCTGTAGTTTCCACCCTCTTGGGGCTGCATGCTGAGCACCGTGATGTGCTTGTCGGGGTCGGCATGGCGCAACCCTTCGCGTACCTTATTATATGATAGCTCAGCATTGGGCACTACTATGAGGCGTTTGACCTCTTCGGCATTGGCTATGATCTGCATGGAGTCGATAAACATGTCTTCTGGCGTCACCAGATCCTCTACCACGACACAGCTTATTTGAAATTCGCCCAGCGGACCGCTGAACGCCTGTCCGTCGAGCTCGCCAAACGCTCCAGGCAGGAAGTTGTCCATCTGCGGCTTCTTGTGCAGCAGCACCACCTGCGTCACGTGGCTGCCTTCACGCAGTCCTCCGTCCAGCGCCACGCACTCTATCCAACGTGCCATGTCGGCCTTGGGGATGTGTCGACCTATCATTCGCTCGAAGTTGACAATGAGGTCAAATGCAACTTTGTCGACGTAGTCTGCATCGACAAGGATAACGTTCTCGCTCCACTTTACATCTTTCATACCTGCAAAGGTACAAAAAAAACGGAAAAGGTAAAAGCGAAAAGTGAAAAATTTGCTGCCGCTCATGCTTTTTGCAGTTTGTTGTCACCAGCGGCAGCAGATTTTTCACTTTTCGCTCTTCACTTTTTCCCTTAGTTGTACCAAATGCTGGAATCGTTGCGCATATAGCGCTCCTCTTCGTTGTACTGGTTGTCCAGTTCGTACTCCTCTTCATCGTACATTTTTCGAGTCTTCATAGTCATGTCCTCCGTTAATAGTTAGTTAGTAATGAGTAAGTTTGTCACTGCAAATATACGAATTAACCTTGAAACTTCCAACAAAAAGTCCATAAATTTTTTATTTTGACGGCAAAATGGAACAAAACTGAATATAAATACCTATTCCAACCTCGTTCGTTATTTGAAAGGCAGCCGCCATGTACATGTCTGATAGTCGGAGCAGCCATAGGCTGCCTTGCCTTTGATGATATGTCCCTTGCCGCAGAGAGGACAGGGCTGTCCGATGATGCTGTCGTCGGGGCTTAGCGTTTGTGATTTGTTAGTGGCACGCTTCTTGGGAGTTGTGGGCTTAGAGGTTGTCGCAGGCTTGGTGGAAGACTTTAGTTTCTTGACCTCGGCATCTGTCAGCACGGTGATTCGGCGGTTGCTGTTGTCATGCATCACCTCGCTGACTATCTCGTTGACCTGTACCTTCAGTTCCTCAATAAACTGCTGGGCGTCGAACTGCTGGTGCTCTATGTCGCGCAGCTTCTTTTCCCAGATACCTGTCAACTCACAACTCTTGAGCAGCTCCTCATGAATGAGGTCGATGAGCTCAATACCTGTGGGAGTGGCCACCAGACGCTTGCGGTCACGCTTGATATAGTGACGCTTAAACAGCGTCTCAATGATGCTGGCACGACTCGACGGGCGGCCAATGCCGTTTTCTTTCATGGCGGCCCGCAGGGTCTCGTCTTCAACAAACTTGCCGGCAGTCTCCATGGCGCGCAACAGCGAGGCTTCATTATAATATGGTGGCGGCGTCGTCCACTTCTCGGTCAGTGTGGGCTTGTGGTCTCCGCTCTCACCCTTGACAAAGGTGGGCAGCGTGCGCTCCTCGTCGTCTTGTTTCTTCTCCTCTTCCTCCGTATTTTTCTCTTCCTTCTCTTCCTTCTTCTCTCCTCTTACAATTCGCCATCCTGGGTCCAGAATCTCTTTTCCCGTCACCTTGAACTCAATAGGCTCTTTCTCCCCTCCTTCGGAAGGGTTGGGGGTAACTCCCACTTCGCCCAAGACCGTTGTGGTAGAGAATTTGCAGTCAGGCAGGAAGACACCGATGAAGCGTCGTGCGACGAGGTCAAAGACCTTACGCTCGGCCTCCGTCAGCCCTTGGGGAACCACCCCGGTAGGGATGATGGCGTGGTGGTCGGTGACCTTCGACGTGTCGAAGACACGCTTGGTCTTCTTTAGCGGCTTGCCGCCAATGGGCTTGATCAACTCGGCATAAGGTGCAACACCTCCGAACTTTGTCTGGAAGAGTCCGTTGAGCGTCTGCGGACACTTAGGATAGATATCGTCGGAGAGATATTGCGTATCCACACGCGGATAAGTCGTGTATTTCTTCTCGTAGAGTGCCTGAATGAGGTTCAGCGTCATCTCTGCCGAGAAGCCGAACTTGCGGTTACAGTCTACCTGTAGAGAGGTCAGGTCGTAGAGTTGGGGAGGCTGTTCCTTACCTTCTTTCTTCTCCACCTTGGTGACGGTGAACGGCTTGCCCTCGATGGTGGAGAATGCCTGCTCGCCCTCCTCCTTCGACGTGAATTTTCCTTTAGTGGCGGTAAACGTGGTGTCACGATAGACGGTGGCCAGCACCCAGTAGGGCTCGGGCTTGAAGTTGTCAATCTCTTTCTGACGGTTCACAATGAGTGCAAGGGTAGGGGTCTGCACACGACCGATGGAGAGCACCTGGCGGTTCTGGCCGTACTTCAGCGTATAGAGACGTGTGCAGTTCATGCCTAAGAGCCAGTCACCGATGGCACGTGAGAGACCGGCCATATAGAGCGGCTGGTAGTCCTGTTGGTCTTTCAGGTTCTGGAAACCCTCACGGATGGCCTCGTCCGTCATGCTGGATATCCACAGTCTGCTGACAGGACACTTGGCTCCCGCCTTCTGCATCACCCAGCGCTGGATGAGCTCACCTTCCTGTCCGGCGTCGCCGCAGTTGACTATGCGCTCTGCCTTTTGCATCAGTCCTTCAATGATGGCAAACTGCTTCTTGATGCCTTGGTCGTCAATGACCTTGATGCCGAAACGCTCAGGAATCATAGGTAGCGATGTCAGGCTCCACGACTTCCACATGGGCGTGTAGTCGTGGGGTTCTTTCAGCGTACACAGGTGACCGAAGGTCCATGTCACCTGGAATCCGTTACCTTCCATGTATCCGTCGTGCGACGACGTTGCTCCAATGATGCGGGCAATGTCTCTTGCCACGCTGGGCTTCTCAGCAATACATACTATCATACGGGGTGCAAAATTAAGAAAAAGAGATTAAAATGCCAAATAAAAACGCAAAATTAAAAAGAGGATGTCGCGTAACGCTACGTGGCATCCTCCCAATCAGAATCAAAATTCTATCAGCAAATGATGAATCTAATCTGTTGTGTTATTGCTCTTCTTGTAAGCATCGTTCTGCTCCAGGAGAGTGTTCTTCAGCACTTCGTCAACCGGGAACGGCATGACCAGACGGGCAGGATTGAAGTCCCAGTCGCGATAGTAGTGCCAGTTGTCCTTCTTGGCGGGGTTGTCCTTCGACAGGCCCAGTCCCTTCGGATAGTCGCACTCCAGGTGTACGGGCAGGAACTCGCTGCGCTGCAAATCGGCCTTCAGGTTCCACTCAGAGTTGAACTCCTTGCGGCGCTCCTGTCCCAGGGCAACCTGCCATGCTTCGGCCTTGCCGGCGAAAGGCAGTGAAACCTGTTCCTCGGCTACACCGTCGCCGTCGATGTCAATCTTCAGACCGTTGCTGACCATGTTGGAGTAATACTCCTTGGCAGCAGGAACGGCGTGAATCTCAGTCTCGAATGGGATGGGATACTCCGTGAAGGCATTGTAGTCGCCATAGCCCCAGTTGCAGTGATCCAGCGTGTTGTAGTACTGGATGAACTTCTGGCTCAGCTCTTCAGCGTGACCAACCTCCAAGTTGCCGAAGGCACGGTTGCGAATCTGGTCGATGTAGCTCCATGCCGTGGCATCGTCGCCGCCATTCAGGCGGAACAGACATTCGGCCAGGTCTAACAGCACGCCCGAGTAGCGCTTGTAGTAGAAGTGGCAGGGCGAGTGGGGGGTAGCCCACTGTGCACGCTGCAGACGCCACAGCTTCATGGTCCAAATGCCAGGAGCAAACTCACCATTGTTGTTGTACATGTAACCGTTGTTGTCATTGTCGTTACCAATCTTCTGCTGCAGGAACGGATGCTGTCCGTAGCAGTATGCAGAACGGTAGGGCGAGTTGGCCAGCTGCGGAACAGGATCGGTACACAGAGAGGCGTCGCGACGCTTGTCGCCTAACTCAAACTGGAAGTAGAGCTCCCACGACATGTACTGTGAGCCCCAGCCGCCACCGCCGTTGGTAGAAGCAGCGAAGAAGTTGTTGAAAATCTGTGCATCGCTGTTCCATGCACCGTAGTTGCCTTTACCCATGTCGTTGACCACCTGCCAGATGGACTCCTTGGGCCAAGCCTCGTCGGCATCCCACAGCGTTCCATACGATTCTGCCAGTGCATATTCACCACTGTCAACCACCTTCTGCAGGGCGTCCTTGGCCAGACGGATGTTTTCAGTGCTCTTGGCGTCGCCCTCGCCATTGACGCGGGCCTTGTAAGCCTTCCACAGGTATGCCTCGCCCAGATATGACAGCGCCATACCCTTTGTTGCGCGTCCATACTGTCCGTTCCAAGGCTTCCAGTCCAGTTCTTCCGAAGCTTTCTTCAGGTCTTCGATGATGAAGTCCCATGTCTCGTCGTCTGTTGCGGCAGCAGCCTTGTTGGGGGTGTTGATGAAGGTCTCACCTGTGGCCAGCATGGGCACCTTGCCCCAGTTCTCGGCCAGGAACATGTAGAAATAGGCACGCAGCGAACGAGCCTCGCCATCAAGGTACTTGTAGCCGGCCTGTTGTTTAATATAGGTGTTCTCTTCGGCCTCCAGACCTGACAAGAATTCGTTGGCACGTCCAATGGCGCGATAGGCATAGCAGTAGCCCTTGCCCAGGTCGGCATCGTCGGCTGCCCACGTTTGGTTACACCATTTCACGTCCCATCCTGTAGCCTGTGTGTCCAGTGTGGGGTGACAGCCAAAGAACAGCTGTGGTTTGTAGTTCCAGGCATCAGCGTAGGTTCCGTCCTGCCAGAGACAGTCGTAGATACCGTTCAGGCCTCGTGTGGCATACTCTTCACTTTGGAACATCAGGTCTGGCTCGTAGATGTCGTAGTGGTCTACATCCAGGAAGTCATCGTTGTTGCAAGCTGTGAAGCTCAGGGCCGTCACGCCCATGGCAGCGATGCAAAGTGACTTATATAATGTCTTCATAATTTTATACTTCTTTTTTTTGTTTAACCATAGATAATCATTAGAACTGTACGCTCAAGCCAAGTGAGTAGGTGCGTGGGGTGGGATAGCGGCCTGTGTCAAGACCGGTGTAGACCACTGAACCTTGTCCGCACTCAGGATCGCCATACTTGTTGTAAGGCGAGATGCAGAGCAGGTTGTTGATGGTCAGCGAAGCACGTGCAGAAGTAATCTTCAGCGGAGCCAGCCACTGTCTCGGGAAGGTGTAGCCCACCTGTATCGTGTTAATCTTGAAGAAGTTTCCGTTCTTTACCCAGAGGTCAGAGCAACGTGTGTTCTTGACGTCGTCCTGGATAACCAGACGAGGCAGGTCGCCATTGGGATTGTTGGTGAACGAACGGTCGTAGCTGTCCTGCAGGATGTTGGGCACCTGGTCAGCGTCAGCCAGCATGGTAGACAGGCGCATAGCAGAGTAAGAGAGGATGTCCTGTCCCAGTACACCGTAAGTGTAGATAGAAGCATCCCAGTTCTTGTACGAAGCGTTCAGCGTCAGACCGAAGTTGAACTTCGGGAAACCGTTGCCGAGTACGACCATATCGCTGGCGTCAATCTGACCGTCGCCGTTCTGGTCGACAAACTTCACGTCACCGGGCTTGTAGGCATTGCCCGACTCGTCCTTTACACCATAGGCATCAATCTCTTCCTGTGAACGGAAGATGCCGTCAGTCTGCCAACCGTAGTACGAACCTACGGCATATCCCTCGCGGGTGATAGAGTGGTTCTGCCACTTGTAACCGCTTGAGTTGATGGCCTGTACGTTAGAACCGTCGATGTTGGAACCGTCGTTACCGCCAGAGCACTCGTTGAAGATGTCAAGTCCGCACTCCTTCACCTTGTTCTTCAGTGTAGAACCTGTGAGGGTTGCGCCAATGGTCCAGTCCTTGTTCAGTCGCTTGTTGTAGGCAACGCTGAACTCCAGACCGGTATTGCGAATCAGACCGATGTTGTTATAGTAGGTCTGGTAGCCTGATGACGGACGTACGCTCTGATAGAGCAGCAGGTCCTTAGAGTCACGTACGAAGTAGTCTAAGGTGACGTTCAAGTCGCCGTTCAGCAGACCGAAGTCCAGACCGATGTTGGTCTGCTCGTTGGTCTCCCACTTCAGTGAGGGGTTGGCAATGATGAGCTGTGCCAGACCGTTGCCTCTTACAAAACCCTGCGTAGAAGTGCCGGCGGGATAGAAGCGGTATTCGGTAGAACCCAGCTGGTTGATAGCGTTACTGGTGGCTGAACCGGCATTACCCGTGCGACCCCAGCCCAGACGCAGCTTCATGTTTGACAGCCATGTTACATCCTTCATGAACGGCTCCTCTGTGATGCGCCATGATGCAGCAACAGAGGGGAAGGTACCCCAGCGGTTGCCGGGACCGAAGTTCGACGAACCGTCGCGACGGATGGTAGCGGTCAGGTTATAGCGATTCTTGAAGCTATACATCAGACGACCAAAGTAAGAGATGAAACGTGTCTCCAAGTTGAAAGCACCGTTACCGTCCTTAGTGTCCAGATCGTCGCTCATGCCCAGCACGCGGATGGTCTCGCTGACAAAATCAGTAGCACCAGCACTTACCCACTGGCCTGTGCTCTTGCTGACCGAGTTACCCAGCATGGCGGTGAGGTCGTGGTCCTCATTACTCCAGTTGTAGGTCAGATAGGTCTCAATACCCATTGTGGTACTCGTATTTTCGCTGAGATTGAATTTACGGCGTGTATCTACGTTGTTCAGCGGATATTCCGCCAGTACACCTGCACTGTTGGGGTTGTAGCGCTTGATGAGCGTCTGCCAGCTGTAGCTGTCGTTGCCACTGTAGTCATAAGAGCCAATAGACTTCAGGTGCAGTCCCTTCATCAGTGTCAGGTCGATGTAGGCGTTAGCCAGCACGCGGTTGTTTTTCGAGGGGTTGTCCAGCTCCTTCTGCTTGGCATAGTAGCTGTCCTGAGAAGCAGCCTCAGTACCCTGTGCAGCAGTCTGGTAGAACGTACCGAAGGTACCGTCGGGATTCACCACGTTCGGGTGGATGATGTTGCCGTTGTCGTCGGTATAGTCCATGGTCGGGGTCATGGTAGCATAGTCGCGCAGTGACGACAGGTTACCGTTGTTACCGATACCTACGTTGGTGCCGAGTGTCTTGGAGTGGGTGAAGTTGATGTCACCGCCAACCTCCAGATAGTCGTTCACCTGTGACTTAAAGGTACCGCGCACGTTCATGCGTTCGAAGTTGGTGTTCACCACCAGACCGTCATTGTTCATGTAGCCCAGTGAGAAGCTGCCCTGGAACTTGTCCGTACCACCGCTGGCAGTCATCGAGTAGTTCTGACGCAGAGCGGTGCGTGTCATCTCCTTCTGCCAGTCAATGTACTTGCGTTTGCCGTCATATTTCTCGTCCCAGATAGCCATGCCGATGTTGGCACCTGTAGCGGCACGGCCGGCACGTACGGCAGCAGCGTATCCGTCAGGGCTCAGCGTCTCCAGGGTGTTGCTCAGCGTCTGGATGGACCAGTTGGCTGTGACATCCACATGTACGGCACCCTTGTTACCGTGCTTGGTGGTAATCATCACCACACCGTTAGCACCGCGCGAACCGTAGATGGCGGTGGCAGAGGCGTCCTTCAGAACCTCAATGGTGGCAATGTCCTGAGGATTCAGGAAGTTGGCATTGGTACCTACCTGTACACCGTCTACTACGTACAGCGGCTCAGCATTGCCGTTGACAGTACCCACACCGCGGATGCGTACCTGTGTCAGTGCATTAGGACCGCCGTCCTGCTGGGTAACGATGACACCAGGGGCGGTACCCTTCAGACCATCTGCCAGGTTGATGGGGATTTTCTTCATCATGGCTGCGGCATCCACCGAGTGGACCGAACCGGAAATGTCGCTGCGCTTGGCAGTACCGTAACCAATGACCACCACGTCGTTCAGCGTGTTGGTGTCTTCCTGTAGTGTAATGACCAGATTGCTCTTGCCATTTACCTTTACCTGCTGAGACACGTAGCCGACATACGAGATGTTCAGCACAGCGTTAGCGGCAGCCTTAATGTTGAACTTACCGTCGAAATCGGTAACTGTAGCAACATTGGTTCCCTGCACTTTGACGGTGGCTCCGATAATCGGTTCTCCAGACTCGTCGTTCACAGTTCCCTGCACACTCTGAGCGCTTGCCATCGACAGCGGGAGCATGCACAGCAGGAACAATAATCCTAAAGTTTTCTGTAGAGTTTTAAAGTTCCACATAATAAACATAGTTAATTAGTTAATTTAGTTATTTTTGAAAAATTGTAAGTTCGTAGTACGAATAGTTTATTGGCGTTCATTAATGTGCTGCAAATATAGTGTGTTTTTATGTCCTTGGCTTTTCTCGGTGTAACAGAAAGTTTGCCAAACTCTTCGAAAAAGCGTAAATGTTACACTACATAAACAAAACCGATAGTTTTGGCAAAAAAAGAGAGATGGCACCGTGCAGTGTCATCTCTCTTTAATCTTTTAACTCTTTAGCCTTTCTACAGGCTTAGTAGGCGTGGTCAGTCTCTATCTCCTGCTTGTCGAGCTTCTTCTTGTCAATGGCACGCCAGGCATAGACAATGTAGGCCAGCACGAAAGGTACCAGCAGCGAGACGTAGAACATGGTGCGCAACGTGAACTCCGACGAGCATGAGTTCTGCATGGTCAGCGACGACTGCAGGTCAGCTGTAGAGGGGTAGTAGGCCGTATGATTCCATGCCGAGCAGAGCAACAGGGCCAGTACGGTGAGCAAGGTGCCGATGCCGGCCGGCCAGATGCCGCTGATGTAGTCCTTCGAGAAGATGGTTTTTCCGATGCCGAAGAGCACCAGCACTATACCTATTAATAATATAATAAGGAGATACCACATGTCCAGCAGGTTGTTCAGATACTTGTACGGCTCCATGTAGATGACGCCCTCGTCCGTGTAGGCATAGCCGTCCTTCAGCAGCAGGTGAATGAGATAGGCCACGAAGAGGATGAGGAACGGGACGGCGGCACCGATGAGCCGCACGCTGCCGCGTGAACGGATGTCCTCGTCGTTGACGTTGTTCATCACATAGAGAATGCCCAGTATGCGAGCCAGAAAGACGACGGCAAATCCGAAGACGAGCACCCAGGGGTTGAGCAGGGCGTCCAGTCCGTGCGAGGCGTTAGCCCAGCGCGAGATGACGGGCGTCATCACTCCGCTGTCCACCAGGTTCTCCTTGGCTACGATGAAGTTGCTGCCCTCGAAGAAGGTTGCCACGGCACCACCCAGCAGCAGCGGGCCTACGATGCCGTTCAGCGTCAGGAAGAACTGGAACGTCTTGGGGCCGAGGAAGTTGCCTATCTTGTTCTGGAACTCATAGCTGACGGCTTGCAGGACGAAGGTGAAGAGGATAATCATCCACAGCCAGTAGGCACCGCCAAACGAGGTTGAGTAGAATAGGGGGTATGAGGCGAAGAAGGCACCGCCGAAGGTCACCAGTGTGGTGAAGGTGAACTCCCACTTGCGGCCGGTCGAGTTATAGACCAGTCGGCGTCCTTCCTCCGTATAGCCGAGGCTGCCGGCCAGCGAGTTGGCTCCCTGTACGAAGAGTAGGAAGACTAACAGTGCACCTAACAGTGCTACTACAAAGCACCAGTAATGTTGCAAAAATTCGTATGACATAGTTTTACCTTTTTACTTTTTTACCTTTCACTTTGCCGTATATTCCGGTCCTTTCTTGATTTGCTTGAGCAGGATGCTGATTTCCACAGCCAGCATCAGCGTAAAGAGGAACAGGAAGAGGAAGAACGTCAGTGCGACGCTGGCACCGTTGATGTCGCTCACGCCGACCCAGGTGGGCAGCATGTCCTGAATGGTCCAGGGCTGACGGCCGAACTCGGCTACCAGCCAACCGCTCTCCGAACAGATGTAGGCCAGAGGCACCAGGGCGATGGCCACCCAGTAGTGCCAGGCAGGCAGACCGGCAATGTCGTGCATGTCGGCATCGGTCTCAGGCAGGATGCCAAAGGCTGCCAGCAGTCGGCGCGTCACGACAGAGAGGAAGGGTACCTTGAAAGCCAGCAGGGCCAGTGCGGCAAAGAAGAGGATGAACACACAGCCCAGTCCCACCATGATGCGGAAGGCCCAGAAGTTGACGGGCACGTAGGGCACCACGTCCTTCTTGCCCTTCACGTAGCCGTAGCCCATGTACTGGATGTTGGCTTGAAGCAGTTCCAGACAGGTCTTTATCTCCGCTTCCGGAGCCTTTTCTTTCTTAGCCTTCCGATAGGCTGCCAGCATGCTGATGGCCACACGTCCACGCTCTATCTTCTCGTCTACCGAGGGCTCGTGGTGCCCGTCGGGCGTGGTGTAGCCGTTCAGGATGTCGTTGATGCCCGGCACGTAGCCGTGCGGGTCGTTGGTTGCCATGATGCTCAACGCGTAAGGCATGTCAATCTTCAGCGGCGCAGCCTGCAGGTTCTCGTAGTCGGGCTGGCAGAGTGGGTTCACCCAGGCTATGGCAGTGAGCCCCTGGTCCGTACCGCCATTGTACAGTGCCTCCATGGCTGCCAGCTTCATGGGCTGGGCCTTGGCTACCTGCTGACCGCTGATGTGGCCCGTAAAGGCTGCTCCTAACGAAGCGATGAGGCCTACGATGACGGCAATCCTGATGCTCTCCTTGGCCAGGCGGATCTCGCGCTTCTTCCAGAGATACCAGCAGGACACGGCCACCACGAAGACGGCCCCGATAATCCATGCAGAGATGACGGTGTGGCAGAACTTACCCACGGCGAACGGCGAGAAGGCCACGGCCATGAAGTCGACCATCTCGTTGCGCATGGTGTCAGGGTTGAACTCGCAGCCCACGGGGTTCTGCATCCAGGCGTTGGCCACCAGAATCCACCATGCCGAGATGGTGGCGCCCAGTCCTGTCAGCCACGTAGAGGCCAGGTGGAAGCCCGGCGACACCTTCTTCCAGCCGAAGTACATGACGGCTACGAAGGTCGACTCCATGAAGAAGGCCACAATACCCTCGATGGCCAGCGGTGCACCGAAGATGTCGCCCACGAACCATGAGTAGTTCGACCAGTTGGTGCCAAACTCAAACTCCAGGATGATGCCTGTGGCCACGCCCATGGCGAAGTTGACACCAAACAGCTTCTGCCAGAACATTGCCGTGTCACGCCAGAACGTGTCACGCTTTCTGTACCACAGGGTCTCGCAGATGCCCATGATGACGGCCAGTCCGAGTGTCAACGGCACGAACAGCCAGTGATAGATTGCCGTGAGCGCAAATTGTGCTCTTGCCCAGTTGACGGAGCCGGCGTCGATGTTTAAGAATAGGTCTGTTGTCATAGTATTTAAATGTTAAACGTTTAGTCTCGAATGTCCAATGTCTGCGTAGCCACAAATTCCGCTTCCTGCCCTTTCTCAGCATGCTGCTTGATGAAGTCAGGGAAGAAGAACACCTTCAGGATGGCAAACATGATGAACAGCTTGATCAGGATGACAGCCCACAGCGTGCGCCCCAGTGTCATGTGGCGGAAACCGTCGTAGTAGAGGTCGTACACCCTGTAGAGGAAACTCTGTTTGTTCATTGTAATAGGCTTTTAGCGTTAATAATGTTGCAAATATAGTAAATAAAATCAAAACTGACAAGTTTTCTTGTATATTTCGTCGAAAAAAGCTAAATTTGCACCCGATTTTTGGATATTATCATGATATGAACAAGAAAGTTTTAGTTGTCATTATAGTGTTGCTGTTGGCCGGTATGGCGTGGCTGGGCTATAGTCTGATGCAAGAGAAGCAGGCCAACCAGGACATGCAGGAACTGGCGGCACTGGACAAGCAGGAGATGGAACGCGAGTACCAGAATTTTGCGGCACAGTACAGTGAGATGAAGACGTATATCAAGAACGACTCCATCATCGAGCAGCTGACTGCCGAGCAGGAGCGTACCCAGAAGCTGTTGGAAGAGCTGAAGCGCACGCATACCAACGACGTGGCCGAGATTACCCGACTGAAGAAGGAGCTGGCCACCGTGCGTGCCGTGCTGCGGAGCTATGTGCTGCAGATTGACTCGCTGAACCGCCTGAACGAGAGCCTGGTGGCCGAGAACGACCGTGTGCGCTCAGAACTCGAGCAGAGCAACCAGCAGAACCAGACGCTGACCAGCGAGAAGGCCTCGCTGTCAGAGAAAGTGGCCATTGCCGCCCAGCTGGATGCCACCAATATAGCCCTGATGCCGTTGAACAAGAAAGGTAAGACGGAGAAGTATATGAAGAATGCCAAGACGGTAGCCGTCTCGCTTACTATCACCAAGAATGTGACAGCCGCCAACGGCGTGCGCTCGGTGTATGTGCGCATCATGACGCCCGAGGGCGAGGTGCTGGACGGTGGCGGTACCTTCGAGTATGCCGGCAAGCAGCTGGCCTGGTCTATGAAGAAAGACATCGAGTACACTGGCGAGGAGACGTCGCTGACGCTCTATCGGCCTGTCGGCGAGTACTTGGGTGGCGGCCAGTACAATGTCAGCATCTTCTGCGACGGTCAGGCTATAGGTTCCCGCAACTTTACCTTTAATAAGTAAAGAAAAACAAAAAATTAAGCAATTAAAAATAGAAATCAGAGATGGAATTGAGGAGGTTTTTGCCTTTTTACCTTTTTGCCTTCTTGCCTTTTCACGCTGAGGCTCAGCAGTTCTCTGACCCTGGGTCAGAGTGTGGCGTTGCAATGCTGACGCTTGACAGTTGCAGGGCCATGGCGCTCCGCAACAACAAGCAGCTCAGCATTTCGCGTGTCAAGCAGGAGGTGGCCACCAATCTGCGCAAGTCGGCGCGTACCAAGTACCTGCCGCATGTCAGCGCCCTGGGTGGCTACGAGTGGACCAGCAAGGAAATCTCGCTGTTGAGCGACGACCAGAAGACCGCACTGTCCAGTGCCGGTACCAGTGTGGCGACGTCCCTTGGAAGCAAGGCCGGCGAGGCCATCGGCCAGATACCGCAGGGCGTCTGGCAGCTGCTGGGCACGATGGGCATCACCCCGGAGGGCCTGCAGCAGCAGGTGGGCTCCGGACTGACCGCGTTGGGCGGTATGCTCAATGCCGGTGGTCAGGGACTTGTCGATGCCCTGCATACCGACACCCGTAACATGTTTGCCGGAGCCGTCATGGTGACCCAGCCCGTCTTCATGGGCGGTGCCATTGTTGCCATGAACAAGATGGCCGATATCGGCGAGGAGTTGGCTGCCAACGCCGCTGACGCCAAGCGCCAGGCTACCTTGTATAATACCGACCAGGCTTACTGGCAGGTGGTGTCGTTGCGTTACAAGCAGAAGCTGGCACAGGGCTATCTCGACCTGGTGAAGAAGCTGGACGACGATGTGCAGAAGATGATTCGCGAGGGCGTGGCCACCCGTTCCGAGGGGCTGAGTGTCAGCGTCAAGGTGAACGAGGCCGAGATGACACTGACCAAGGTCAATGATGGGCTGGTGCTGTCGAAGATGCTGCTCTGTCAGCTTTGCGGACTGCCCATGAACGAGCAGATAACCCTGGTCGACGAAGAGAGTGAAGACCTCGGCAGAGATTCTGGATTATCCGGACTTCCCGGAGTATCTGGCGAGACTGCCCTGGAGATGCGTCCTGAGCTGAAACAGTTGCAGAATACGGTCGACATGAGTCGCCAGCTGACCAATATCCTCAAGGCAGGCAATCTGCCGCAGGTAGCTCTGATAGGTGGCTATGCCGTCTCGAACCCCAACCTGTTCAATGGCTTCGAGCGTAAGTTCGCCGGTGTGTGGAACGTAGGCGTGCTGGTGCGTGTGCCTGTCTGGAACTGGGGCGACGTAGCTTATAAGGTGCGTGCCTCGAAGGGGGCCACCGCCATTGCCAACCTGGAGCTGGAGGAAGCCCGTGAGAAGATAGCGTTGCAGGTCAACCAGAGTACTTTCCAGGTGGACGAGGCCAACAAGAAGCTGACCATGGCACTGGCCAGCACCCAGAAGGCCGACGAGAACCTGCGTATGGCAACGCTGGGATTCCGCGAGGGTGTCATCTCGTCCACCACCGTCATGGAGGCACAGACGGCTTGGCTGCAGGCCCAGTCGCAGAAGATAGATGCCGAGATAGATGTCAAACTGAGCCAGGTCAACCTGCAGAAGGCCCTGGGAACCTTGCAATAATCTTGAAATCTCGGAATATCGAAACTTCAAAACATCGAAAAAATACTAACAACAACATAACAAGATGTCAGCAAAATCACAACATAACAACATTCTGTATGCAATCCTCGGATTTGCTGCAGCCGTGGCCATTGTGGCCTTGATAGGATTCTTCGCCCTGGGTCGCGACCCGGAACTGATTCAGGGACAGGTCGAAGTCAGTGAGTATCGCGTGTCGAGCAAGGTGCCCGGGCGTATCTTGGAGATACGCGTCAAGGAAGGCGACTATGTCAAGGTGGGCGATACGCTGGCCATTCTCGATGCTCCTGAGGTACGTGCCAAGATGGAGCAGGCCCGCAGTGCCGAGAACGCTGCTGCTGCCCAGGAGGAGATGGCCCGCAACGGTGCCCGCGAGGAGCAGATACGGGGCGCCTACAACCTGATGCAGCAGGCCAAGGCCGGTCTGGAGATAGCCGAGAAGTCGTACCAGCGCATCCAGCGTCTGTTCGACGAGGGCGTCATCAGTGCCCAGAAGCGCGACGAGGTGTATGCCAACTACAAGGCCATGGAGGCCCAGTACAAGGCCGCCGAGAGCCAGTACGACATGGCCCGCAACGGTGCCCGTCGTGAGGACAAAGCCGCTGCCGCCGCACTGGTGGGCCGTGCCAAGGGGGCTGTCCAGGAGGTCAACTCCTACATCAACGAGACGGTGCAGATAGCCCAGATGGAGGGCGAGGTCACCGACATCTTCCCCAGGGTGGGCGAGTTGGTAGGCACGGGTTCTCCCATCATGAATGTGGCTGTGATGAGCGACCTCTGGGGAACCTTCAATGTCCGCGAAGACCAGCTTAATGGTTTGGAGATAGACAAGACGTTCAAGGCCTTCGTCCCAGCCTTCAACAAGGAGGTGGAGATGAAGGTGTACTACATGAAGGACCAGGGTTCCTACGCCGTCTGGAAGGCTACCAAGGCTAACGGCCAGTACGACCTGAAGACCTTCGAGGTGAAGGCTCGTCCTACAGAGAAGTTTGAGGGGCTGCGTCCTGGTATGTCGCTGATTATCAAGTAAAGTGAATAGTAAAAAAATTGCTACCGCACTTTGATGAGGCTTAGGCAGATATACGATATCATGATGCGCGAGTTGTCGATTCTGCGCCAGAATCACATCTATCGCTTCTGCATGGTGCTGTTTCCGTTGCTGGTGATATTCTTCTTCACCTCCATCATGGACGAGGGCATCCCCCTTGACATGCCCATCGGCGTGGTCGACCAGGACAACACCTCCATGACACGTTCGCTGACGCGCCGGCTGGACGGCTTCCAGACCTCACGGGTGGTGGCCCGCTATCCCAGCGTCTCTGAGGCCCGGCGGGCCGTGCAGCGCAACGAGATATACGGCTTTGTCTACATTCCTGAGGGCACTACGGACCAGCTGCTGTCCAGCCGTCAGCCCAAGATATCCTACTACTACACTTACACCACACTGGCAGCAGGCACCATGCTGATGCGCGACCTGAAGACCGTCTCAACACTGGGTTCGGCAGCCGTCGGCCAGGCCACGCTGCGGGCCAAGGGCTATACCGACAGCCAGATACAGACACTGCTGCAGCCCATCCGGATAGACCTGCACCAGATAGCTAATCCGTGGGCCAACTACAATGTCTACCTGAGCACCGTCATGGTGCCCGGACTCATCATGTTGTTCATCTTCCTCGTCTCAGCCTATTCGCTGGGCACGGAGCTGAAGTTCAACTCGTCCCGCGAGTGGCTGGCCCGGTCGGACAACAGGATCATGGTGGCCCTGCTGGGCAAGTTCCTGCCACAGACCGTCATCTGGCTTGCCATCGTCTTCGGCTACCAGTACTACGTGTTCTACCACCTCGGGTTCCCCCATCTGGGCAGCCCTTGGATGCTGGTGCTCTTAGGACTCATGCAGGTGCTGGCATCACAGGGTTTTGGCATCTTTGCCTTCGGCCTGATGCCCTCGCTGCGCATGTCCATGAGCGTCTGCTCGCTGTGGGCTGTGCTCAGCATGTCCATGGCTGGCTCGGCTTTTCCCGTCATGGGCATGGACGCCCCCCTGCAGTCGCTGTCGTGGCTGTTCCCCCTGCGCCACTACTACATGATCTACCAGATCTGCGTCTTCAACGGCTTCCCGCTCATCGAGGCGTGGTTCCACTTTGCCGCCCTGGCAGCCTTCATGCTGCTGCCGTGGCTTGTTGTCAAGAAGATTAAGAATGCAATGCTGACCTATGTCTATATTCCGTAACCTGTACAGAGGACTGCAAGATGCCTGCTATATCTGGAGCAAGGAGATGCGGCAGGTGGTGAAGGACGAGGGCGTACTCATCTTCTTCATCGTCGTGCCCCTGGTCTATCCGTTGCTTTACTCGTGGATATACAACAACGAGGTGGTGCGCGACGTACCCGTCTGTGTGGTCGACAACTCGCACTCACAGCTGTCGCGCCAGTTCATCCGTATGTGCGATGCCACGCCTGACGTCCGGGTGGCCTACTATGCCCAGGACCTGGACGAGGCCAAGTCGCTGGTCAGCCGCCAGCTGGTCAAGGGCATCTACCTCATTCCCAGTTCTTTCGAGACCGACGTCTACCGGCTGCAGCAAGGCACCATCAGCGTCTATTGCGACATGAGCCTCATGCTGACCTATAAAGCCATCTACCAGACGGCACAGACCGTCTCCATGCAGATGGGCAGCGAGCTGACCACCCGTCTGGGAGGCCACTACACCCGCCGCGAGGAGGTTGTTGCCGCCCGTCCGCTCGACTTCGACGACGTGCCGCTGTTCAGTCCCAGTGGCGGCTATGGCTCGTCCATCCTGCCCGCCGTGCTCATGCTCATCCTGCAACAGACGCTGGTGCTGGGTATTGGCCTGTCGGCCGGTACGGCGCGCGACGAGAATGCCTATCGCAGCCTGATACCGATGGGCGACGCGCGCTATCAGCACACACTGCCCATCGTCATGGGCAAGGCACTGTGCTACCTGATGATATTCATGGTCATGGGTGCATGGCTGTCGGCCGGCGTACCGCGGCTGTTCCACTTCCCCCAGCTGGCTACGTGGCAGTCGCTGGCCACCATTCTGCTGCCCTACATCCTGGCCTGCATCTTCTTTGGCATGATGGTGTCGTGCACCGTCAAGTATCGTGAGAACGTCATGCTGCTCGTGGTCTTCGTCAGCGTGCCTCTGCTGTTCCTGACAGGAGCCAGCTGGCCGCAGTCCAACATCCCCGGCTACTGGCAGGGCGTCTCGTGGCTGTTCCCCAGCACCTTCGGCGCACGCGCCTACATCCGCATGAACTCCATGGGCGCCACGCTCAGCGACGTCATGCCCGAGTACCGCATCCTCTGGATACAGACCGCCTGCTACTTCGTGCTGACGCTCTGCGTCTATCGGTTCCAGATATGGCAGGGCCGTGTCCACGCCTTGGAGCGCCTCCGCTTCCTGCGTCGCAACCGTCAGGCCCGCCAGTCACAAACAACGGACTGACCCGAGTGGGACAGTCCGTCATCGTCTCTTTTGCTTTTTTTACTTCACTCCTACAATTTTTGTAGGCGCCTGCTCGCGGTTACGCTTGTTCACCACCGTGACCACCGCCTGAGCCAAGTTGACAAAGGCCAGCCCCGTCGCCGTATCGCTGCTCAGTGCAGCCGGCTCGCCCCGGTCACCGCTGTCGCAGATGCCCTGTACCAGTGGTATCTGGGCCAGCAGCGGCACCTTCATCTCCTCGGCCAGCTGCTTGCAGCCCTCACGACCGAAGATGTAGTACCGGTTCTCGGGCAGCTCGGCAGGCGTAAACCACGCCATGTTCTCTATGAGTCCCAGTATGGGCACGTTCACCTTCTCGTTGCGGTACATGTCTATGCCCTTGCGCGCATCGGCCAGCGCCACCTGCTGAGGTGTCGACACGATGACGGCGCCCGTGATGCTCAGCGTCTGCAGTAGCGTCAGGTGAATGTCGCTGGTGCCCGGCGGCGTGTCCAGGATGAAGTAGTCCAGCTCGCCCCAGTTGGCATCGGCAATGAGCTGCTTCAGCGCGTTCGTCGCCATGCCGCCGCGCCACAGCGTAGCCGTCTCGGGCGACACGAAGAACCCTATCGACAGCAGTTTCACGCCGTACTGCTCTACAGGCTCTATCAGCTGGCGGCCATCCACCTCGACGGCGTAGGGACGGGCATCCTCCACGTTGAACATCTTAGGCATCGACGGCCCGAAGATGTCTGTGTCCAGCAGCCCCACCTTGTAGCCCAGCCGTGCCAGCGCAATGGCCAGATTGGCCGAGACGGTGCTCTTGCCCACGCCGCCCTTGCCCGAGCTCACGGCAATGATGTTCTTTACGCCGGGCAGCAGCTTGCCCACCTCGGGGCGCGGCTTCGACTTGAACTCCGTCTGTATCTCCACCTCGACGGGTATTTCGGCAACCGACATGCCGAACACACTGGCGCAATGGTACTTGATGGCCGCCTCGGCCGCCTTGACCGTTGACTTCAGAAACGGGTCTGTGTCGCGTGGAAACTCCAGCACCACCGTCACCTTCTGTCCGTTGATGGCAGGCTGGTCAGCCACCATTCCGCTTTCTACTAAGTTCTTCTTCGTGCCGGCATACGTCACTGTAGCCAGCGCATCCATGATCAGTTTGGGATATAGTGTCATATTCATATTGTCTGCAAAAGTAAGAAAAATAACTGAATGCCTCCCCCTTTTCTGCAGGAAATTAACGAAATATAGGTTTCATTAAACCGCACCGCCTGAAATTACTCACTTGTCATCGTAATGTCCCCAAGTGGAGAGCACCAGCACTACGACCTCGGTATCATGAATCTCGTAAACCAGCCGATGCTTGTCGCTAATCTTGCGTCGCCACTGACCCGCACGGTCGCCGGAGAGTTGCTTGGGCTTGCCCGTGCCTGTGCGGGGATGCTCCATCAGTTCTCCTAACAGTTTAACCAACTTTTGTGGGCTGCGGGTTCGTCACGCCGCAGCCGGGCAATATCCTCCTGCGCTTGTTTAGTGTAGTCAATGCGATACATGGTCAAAGAGAGTTAAGCCACCGATTCATCTCTTTCTTGTCCGAAAAACTAATGTATTCGCCCCGCTCATACTGGCGCTTTGACTCGTCAATGCGCCGGAAGAACTCTTCCTTGCTCATGAGCGTAGGGTCGGCCTTGCGCTCCTTCACCAGTTTCCTGACATATTTGGTCAGGCGCTTCATCAGCGGCTCACTGTCGGCAATGGCTCCTATGCCCTGCCACAGTTCTTTGTTCATTGCGTTGAGTTGTACTGCTGTCATATCTGCTGTTATAAAATGATTACCGCTGCAAAAGTAGAGAAAAATATTGAAACCACAAAATAAAAGCCGATAAAACTGTATGAACGAAGCGCAGACACGCCTGAACAAGATTGACCCCAAGTTGCGGGATGCGGGCTGCATGTCGGCCGGGGAGCGCGACGAGGTGAAGAAACTGTACAGGCGGTTTAAGAACCTGTTTGCGTCAAAAATGAATCTAAAGGAAAAGAAAGGAGAGGGCGGAAAAGAAAAAATCCCCCCACACCCCCCTATAAAAGAAAAGGCATCCCAGAGGATAGATAAGGAAACGTCTCCGTGTGTCGGCGACGCGGATGATTTTTCTGAGGCTTTCAGGAAGGAGTGTTTAGGGTTTGTCGGGCAGTACGACATGCAGCTGCTGACAGATTTCTTCAACTACTGGAGCGAGGCGAACCCGCGGACGGGCAAGATGCGCTTTCAGGGCAAGCGCTACTGGGACACCAGGAAGCGTCTGATTGCTAACGGATGCTGGCGGGCATTCCGTCGGACGATACGGGACAAGCGACGGCCGTTTTGAAAAATCCGTCGGCCGTTTTGAAAAATCCGTCGGACGAAATGAGCGCTCACGTGAATCGGGGGGACAGCCCCTCTGATTCTATGTTTAATCTGTAGGAGGTGACGCTTCCAAGCGTCACAGTTGTGTGCAGGCATTTCGCTGTTCCGACGCTCGGAGGCGTCGGCTCCTACGTGCCACGGGAAGTTGCATTCTTGCTGATAAGTGTCAGAAAGCCTTTGTGTCAGAAAGTCAATAAAAACGCGGCAAA
>ERZ842401.2196-NODE-2196-length-26422-cov-35.039860_pt1 | contig 26422 bp, 25 predicted proteins | sample MGYA00521270_ERZ842401 | MGnify/ENA primary metagenome ERZ842401 (study PRJEB31892, sample SAMEA3878208) | bioreactor metagenome | biome: Moose rumen | place: Sweden | collected 2011-10 | study: EMG produced TPA metagenomics assembly of the PRJEB12797 data set... | reverse complement strand
TCGGACTTCTGTATGTAACTAATTCGTAACCTCTCCTATATACTGGCTTGAAAGGTGACTGATAGTCAGTGGGTTATAAAAAACCTATAGATTTGCAATCTAAATTTCGAGAAAGATGAATATTGAAGCATTGATAAGCAAGGCTGCAGGCGAGGCCGTGAAGGCTCTCTATGGCATGGATGCCACGGAAAAGATGCTGCAGCTGCAGAAGACAAGAAGTGAGTTTGAGGGAAACCTGACACTGGTGGTTTTTCCTTTCGTTAAAGCTGCCAAGAAGAGTCCTGAGCAGACAGCACAAGAGATCGGCGAATATCTGGTCAGCCACTGCCCCGCAGTCGAGAAGTTCAACGTGGTGAAGGGCTTCCTGAACCTGTGCATCGGCGATGTCGCATGGCTACAACTGCTGGAGGCCATCGACAAAGACGACTGTTTCGGCATGAAGAAGGCCGACGACGACTCTCCCCTCGTGATGATAGAATACTCATCGCCCAACACCAACAAGCCCCTGCATCTGGGACACGTACGCAACAACCTGCTGGGTTGGTCGCTGGCGCAGATCATGGAGGCCAACGGCAACAAGGTGGTGAAGACCAACATCGTGAACGACCGCGGCATCCACATCTGTAAGTCGATGCTCGCCTGGCTGAAGTACGGCAACGGGGAGACCCCCGAATCGAGCGGCAAGAAGGGTGACCACCTGATTGGCGACTACTACGTGGCCTTCGACAAGCACTACCGCGAGGAGGTGAAAGAACTCGTGGCGCAGGGCATGGACGAGGAGCAGGCCAAACAGGAGGCACCGCTCATCAAGGAGGCCCACGAGATGCTCGTCAAGTGGGAGCAGGGCGACCCCGAGGTGCGCGCCCTTTGGGAGAAAATGAACAACTGGGTGTATGCCGGCTTCGACGAGACCTACAAAAAGATGGGCGTCTCGTTCGACAAGATATATTATGAGAGCCAGACCTACTTGAAGGGTAAGGCAAAGGTGGAAGAAGGTCTCGCCAAAGGTCTCTTCGAGCGCCATGAGGACAACAGCGTGTGGGCCGACCTCACCAACGAGGGACTGGACCAGAAGTTGCTGCTGCGCAGCGACGGTACCAGCGTTTATATGACGCAGGATATCGGTACTGCCGAGATGCGTTTCCAGGACTACCCCATCGACAAGATGATCTACGTGGTTGGCAATGAACAGAACTACCACTTTCAGGTGCTCTCCATCCTGCTCGACCGCCTGGGCTTCAAGTGGGGCAAGGAACTGACCCACTTCTCTTACGGCATGGTGGAGTTGCCTAATGGTAAGATGAAGAGCCGCGAGGGAACGGTCGTTGATGCCGACGACCTAATGGAACTAATGATCGAAGATGCCTACAACACCTCGATGGAACTGGGTAAATTCGATGATATGACCGAAGAGGAGCGTCGCGAGATAGCCCGCATCGTGGGCATGGGAGCGCTTAAGTACTTCATCCTGAAGGTCGACGCAAGGAAAAATATGCTCTTTAATCCTGAGGAGAGCATCGACTTTAACGGCAATACGGGTCCCTTTATCCAGTACACCTATGCCCGTATCCGCTCGATTCTCCGCAAGGCAGAAGGCATGAACATTTCTCTCACCTCTAACCACTCACCTCTCTCCACTAAAGAGATCGAACTTATACAGAAGATGTCAGAATTCGGCACAGCCGTCGAGCAGGCCGGCAAGGACTATTCTCCTTCCGGCATCGCCAACTACTGCTACGAACTGACAAAGGTGTTCAACCAGTTCTACCACGACTACAGCATACTCAACGAGCCCGACGAGCAGAAACGTGCCGTCCGTCTGACACTGGCTAAGAACGTCGCTAAGATCATCAAGAGCGGCATGAGCCTGCTGGGTATCGAAGTGCCAGAGAGAATGTGATGAATTGATAATTAATAATTGAAAATTGAAAATTGAGAACTTAAACCCGCCCGACAATCGCCACGACACCGTGCTTCCATTGCCGATGGAAGTGCGGGCCGATGCGTGGGCTGTCGACGCCGCATGCTCTGGAAACCCAGGACCGATGGAGTATCAGGCCGTCGACCTGGCCACCGGCGCACGCGTGTTTCACTTCGGCCCCATGAAAGGCACCAACAATATCGGCGAGTTTCTGGCCATAGTCCATGCCCTTGCCCTTTGCTGGCAACAGGGACTGCACGACAAGACCATCTACAGCGACTCGTACAACGCCATTCTCTGGGTCAGCAAGCGCCAATGCAAGACGAAACTGGAGCGGACCCCCGAGACCGAGGCCCTTTATCAGATTATCCTCCGCGCAGAGAATTGGTTGCGCACGCACGACTTCCGCAATCCTATCGTGAAATGGGAAACGAGCAAATGGGGCGAGGTTCCCGCCGATTTCGGACGTAAATAGCAGGTCTTTAGTTTTTTTAACGCCAAGTTCACCCTTGCACTCTGATTTTTTTCATAAATTTGCAAACAAATTTTAGAATTCTAAGTTTCTGTTAGAGTGCACTAAGGAATATGACTGACATCATATTGTCCAGTTTCATTACATTGTTCGCCTTGTTCGGCAAGGAAGAACAAGTTGATGAGACACGAGCAAAATATATGCTCGTGAGTTATTTGCGCCATCATTTCGGCATTAGGAACATTGACACCTATCTGAACCTGTATAGCGACATGCGGGGTGCCTACGAGATGTCCGACGACCTGGACATACAGGAGATAGTGGCCTCTATCTGCGCCAGCCTCCATGGGAAGATACGTCCCAACGAAGCCTCGCTTCTCCTGCTGCGACTCATGGAGTTCTGCGGCATCAAGGACGGCCAGGTTCACCCCATGTTCAAGACGATGGCCCAGAAGCTCCACATCGCCGACGAGCAGGTTGCCTGCTTTGCCGACTTCGTAGAGGGTAAATCCACCAACCATGTCATCATCCACCAGACGGAAGGCTTCGACGGACAGCTGAAGACACTGCTCGACCCCACCACAGGCCTGCTCATCTTCACCTATACCGGCGACGACACCGTGATGCTCAACGACGTCCCTGTGCTCTCAGGCTCCTATCAGGTATGGCTGCAGAGCAGCGTGCTGAAGGGTCACAACGGCCGCCCCGTCTACTACTCTACAATCCTCGACACCCACTACCGTCGCAACGGGCAGGCCGGCGAGAAGCGCCACAACGTGGAGTTCTGCGGACGCAACATCAACTTCCGCTTCCCGGGCAGCGACAACGGCATGCACGACCTGAGCTTCACCCTGCACAACGGTGAGTTGCTGGCCATCATGGGCGGGTCGGGCACTGGCAAGTCCACACTGCTCTCCATCCTCAACGGCACCATCGTGCCTCAGGAAGGCACCATCACCATCAATGGGCACAGTATTTCAGAGTCAGCCGCCAAGGACCTGATAGGCTTCGTTCCCCAGGACGACCTGCTCATCGAGGAGCTGACCGTATACCAGAACCTTTGGTACACCGCCAAGCTCTGTTTCGAGGGGATGCCCGAACACGAGATTGACAAGCGGGTACTGAAAACGCTGAAAGACCTGGGGCTGGATGCTGCCAAAGACCTCAAGGTGGGCTCTCCCATCAACAAATTCATCTCCGGCGGACAGCGCAAGCGCCTGAACATCGCCCTGGAGCTTATCCGCGAGCCAGCCGTGCTGTTCCTCGACGAGCCCACATCGGGTCTGTCGTCGGCCGACACGGAAAAGGTCATCAACCTGCTGAAGGAACAGACCTTCAAGGGCAAGCTTATTGTGGTGAACATCCATCAGCCGTCGAGCGATGTCTACAAGTTGTTCGACCGCCTGTGGCTGCTCGACAAGGGCGGCTATCCCGTCTTCGACGGCAACCCCATCGATGCCATCACCTATTTCAAGGAAGCAGCCAACTATGCCGATGCCGAGACCAGCGCCTGTCCCACCTGCGGCAATGTCAACCCCGAGATTGTACTGAACATCATTGACGAGAAAGCCCTGAGCAACAGCGGCGAGACCTCCGATGAACGCAAGATGACGCCACAGGAGTGGCACGCGCTCTATCTGAAGAACAGGCCCGAGTTGCCAGAGCCTCAGGTGAGTCAGGTGCCGCCATCCGACCAGCGTCAGCCTGGCGCGCTGAAGCAGTTCATCATCTTCCTGCAGCGCAATTTCAGGACCAAGATCACCAATGTGCAATACCTGTGCATCACCCTGCTCGAAGCGCCCCTGCTGGCCGTTGTCTGCTCGCTGCTCACCCGCTACGCACCACCCGAGGGCTACAGCGTCATGGACAACAAGAATCTGGTCAGCTATTTCTTCATGTCGATCATCGTGGCCACATTCATCGGCATGAGCGGCAGCGCCGAGGAGATCATCAAGGACCGCGCCCTGCTGAAGCGCGAGAAGTTCCTGAACCTGTCTTACAGTAGCTATATCTGGTCTAAGATCATTTTCATGGCAGGCATCTCGCTGCTACAGACCTTCCTGTTCATCGTCATCGGCAACTACATCATGGGGCTCCAAGGACTCTTTGGCGTGTGGTGGCTCATACTCTTCGTCACAGCCCTGCTGTCAAACCTCGTCGGACTGCTCCTGTCGCAATGTCTCAGCTCGGTGGTGTCCATCTACATCAGCATACCACTGCTGCTCATCCCGCAAATCCTGCTCTGCGGACTGGTGGTCAGTTTCTCCGACCTTACACCGAAAAGCACCACCGGCAACGTGCCCGTCATCGGCGACCTGATACCTTCGCGCTGGGCCTACGAAGCGCTGGCAGTGACCTCCTTTGCCGACAACGACTACGAAAAGCCCTTCTTCGAGCTCGACAAGGAGAAATACGAGACCCAGTTCTACAACATCGCGTTCCTCTACGAACTCCAGTCGCAACTCGAGACACAGAAAGACGAGGAGCGGCGCGGCAAGACCGTCGACCCACGCCACCTCAGCGTCATACGCACCAACCTGCCTGTCATCACCGAATATTGCGACATGCAGCCCTATCAGGGCGACTACGACTACGCGTCGCTCCGCAAGTACATGAAGGATGCCGAGAGCATCCTGGCCAAGCGCAGCAACGAAGTCACGCTGAAAGCCGATGCCTTGATGTCGCGCTTCGTCCACAACTACGGCAAGGACGCTATGGTTCAACTCAAGAAAGACAACTTCAACCTCAAGCTCGAGGACATGGTGATAGGAGCCGACCAAGGGCGCATGCTCGACGTGGTCGACGACCATATCGTGCCGCGCACGGGCCTCATCTACCTCACCCCCCGCAGCCAGAACGGGCGCGCCCCGTTCTACAGCAGTCAGAAGGTATTGGGCAGCTGGCACGTGAAGACCCTGTGGTTCAATCTGTCCGTGCTCTGCCTGATGTGCATCGTAGCAGCCGTCCTTTTGTTTACCGACTGTCCGGGCCGTTTCATCCGAAAAGACAACAATTAGAATATAAACATTATTATTAACAAAAAAATTAGAAAGCAATGAAAAAGTTATCCTTTCTCGCTGTAGCATTTACAGCCATCGTCTTCGCTTCCTGCGGAGGCCAAAAGACAAACGCCAGCGACGCTGAAGCACAAGACTCGCTGAAGAGTTTTGAGCAGCAGCAGATCGAGGCCAACATCAAGGTGCAGTTCGACAGCCTGGCCGCTGAACTGGGCAAGCTCAAGCAGACACCTATCGTCAACAAGGACGGTGCACTTGTCCTCTCTGACGAAGAGAAGCAGGTGAAGCCCGACTACCTGCTTGATCCCGCCGCTGCCGAGAACGCCACCACCCTGGCCGAGAAATACCGCATGCTGAGCGCCCTGCAGGTCGACAAGCACATCGCCGCGCTCTACGACATGCCCGTTGATGCCTACGACAAGGCCATCACCAAGCTGGCTGCCGACATCAACGATCCTTCGTTCAAGGCCATCAATGAGGACGAGAACATCTACGAGACCAGCCAGACCCTCTACGACGCCATGAGCGAGAATGGCCGCATCAACTACTTCTGGCAGCTGGTGTCTACCGCTTTGGTCGAGCAGCTCTACATCACCTCGCAGAACACCGACAAGTTCATCACCGCTTTCGACGACGATGCTGCTGCTAACGTTACCTTCCGCATCATCCTCATCCAGGATGCCATCGAGCGTCTGGCCGCCTACGACTGTGAACTCGACGCCGTTGCCACGGCCATCGAGCCCCTCACGGTGCTCAACGCCACCACCGTCGACGAGCTGAAGGTTCAGCTTGACGAGGCCAAGGATAAGATTATCGCTTCGCGCAATGCACTTCTGAAGTAAGCACGTCGCTCTTAATAGGGCTTTCAGTAATAGCCACAACGGATTTCTCGGATGAAACGAATCCTTGAAATCCGTTGTTGTTATTGTATTTCAGTATTCTGGCGCAGCCGCTTTCTGTACGTCACGATGGTGTTGCCATCGTACACCCCACTGCTGACGGGCACGCCGACCGGCACGCCGGGAGCGCGCGTACCGTCACCTACGGTCAACCGCAGGTTGGTCTCCACGCGCGCCTCGTCCCACAGGCCATCGTCCAAAAACGACTGCAGCGTCTTGGCGCCGCCCTCCACTATGAGCGACTGAATGCCGTGGGCATAGAGTGCATCCATATTCAGCGGATGCAGACGGTCAATGACCAGCCGCTTCGGGTCGGGACCCTCCCAGTGGCGCACGGTCAGTCTGGGGTGCTCGCGCTCATCAGTGATACGCCCCACGAGTATGGCATCCTCCTCGGCACGCAGTTTGTGAGCCAGCATCTGTGTGTAGGCAGTGGATATCGGCAGTGCCTGCCCGTGATTGTCCAGGAAGCCGTCGGCCGTCTGTGCCCATTTCAGAATGATGTACGGACGGTGCAGTCGATGGAAGGTAAAGAAGCGGCGGTTCAGCTCGCGGCACTCATCCTCCAGCACGCCCACCGTCACCTCTATGCCGGCATCACGCAACTTCCTGATGCCGCGGCCCTGCACCTCGGCAAACTCGTCCACGCAGCCCACCACCACGCGCCTCACGCCTTTCTTTATGATCAGGTCGGCACAGGGCGGTGTCTTCCCGTAGTGTGAACAGGGCTCCAGGGACACATATATCGTAGCCTCGCTGAGCAGCGCTTCGTCTTCGGGGCGCACAGAGGCAAAGGCGTTTACCTCGGCATGTCCTTCGCCGCAGCGCACATGATACCCTTCACCGATGATACGGGCTGCCGGTTCCTGTCCGTCGGCTTCCGCCTGTTGGCTTTCTGCCACAATCACCGCGCCCACCATCGGGTTCGGCTTCGCATTCTGCTGTCCGCCGCGTGCCAGTTGCAGGCAGCGGCGCATATATTTCTCGTCGTCTATCATCAATGCCATACGCTCAGTTTTGGTGCAAAGATACATCATTTTTGTCATTCTAGCAAATTTCTCGGTCATTTTAATGACTTTCCTTTTGCATTTCTCACACTTATTCGTACCTTTGCACCCAAAAAGGAAACAGGAAATGACATTCAAGGAGTTCTGGCAGCCATTGACGACCCGCTACGACGAGAGCGAGGCCAGGTGGATAGGACGCCTGGTGATGGAGCTCGGCTACGGACTGTCGACCACCGACATCGTCATGGGCCGCATAGAGCACATCGACCAGGCTTCACTGACAGACATGCAACAACGACTGCTCGCTGGCGAGCCCGTGCAGTATGTGGTGGGGCGCGCTCCCTTTGGAGAGCACCTGTTCGCCGTCGGACCAGGTGTGCTCATCCCCCGTCCAGAAACTCTCTGGCTGTGCCGCGCCGTAGCGCAGCACATAGGCAGCAGACCATGCTCAGTGCTCGACATCGGCACGGGCAGCGGGTGCATCGCCATCACCATCGCTCTCGACAATCCCAAGGCCTCTGTAACGGGCTGGGATGTGTCTCACGAGGCACTCGCCATAGCTCGCGACAACGCCCAAAGGCTGCAGGCCAACGTATTGTTCGAGCATCAGGACGCGCTCTGCCCGCCCGACCACAGTTGCCTGTGGGATGCCATCGTGAGCAACCCGCCCTATATATGCCAGCAGGAACGTGCCGACATGGAGCACCACGTGGTGGACTTCGAGCCCGCGCTGGCCCTCTTTGTGCCCGACGACGACCCGCTGCTGTTCTTCCGCAGCATAGCCCGCTATGCCATTGCCGCCCTGAAGCCCAAGGGCTGGCTCTATTTCGAGATCAACCCACTCTATGCCAAAGGCCTGACCAACCTGTTGCGTGACCTTGGTTTCAGCATGGTCAGCATCTGTCAGGACGACTTTGGCAAAGAGCGCTACATCACAGCGCAACGTTAAAACAGCGTTTTTGGTATTGTACGGGGGTCACACCTTCGTGTTCCTTAAAGATGCGGTGGAAGTATTCGCGGCTGCTGAAGCCGCAGTAGTCGGCAATGGCGATGACGAACAGCAGTCCATTCCATTCTGCGGGAGCAAAGATGGCGAAGAAGGGTACCATCAGCGCCAGCAGCATCAGTCCCACGACGCTCAGCTGCATCCAGCGCAGCATGCCGGCAGTGTCGCGGTCGTAGTAGTCGTTCAGCGTGCGGTGCATCACTCAGCAGAGGTTGGCCATCGGTCGCGATGGCCGACAAGAGCAGCATCATCACCACGCCCCACGTCAGCGGCCCCGCCCAGCGGTCCCATCGGCTCAGCCGTCCGTGCTGTTGCAGGATGGCCAGTTGGTCGCTGATGCTGAGGGCGGGTTTGTTGTATACCATAAGCGTTTATATACAAAAAGTTCCGCCCTGGTACGCTGGTCAACGGGGAAACCCCGCCAACGCCGCCAGCAGCGGCTCCCGCGACAACCAACATCGCCAAAACATTAAAAAACATAACAACAATGACAAACAACATCAAACCATTCATCACGAGGGCAGCCCTCACGGTCGCCGTCTGCAAGGCAAGCCCGCCAAGAGCGGCGTGTATGTGAACAACGGCAAGAAGATTGTAATCAAATAAACGGAGGATAACGCAATGAAGAAACAATATATGAAGCCCGCGATGCAGGTGGTGGAGATACGCCAGCAGCACATGCTCTGCTACAGCCCGTACGACAGCGTGAGCAGCCCGCTCGACATTTTCGACACCCCCGAGGACGTCATCATCGACAAGGGCAGCATCTGCCCAACTACGAGTTGTCCGAGCGTCATCTACAGGGCGTTCGAATATCATCTACGGGCCGTTCGAATATCACCTTGGGGGGGCAAAGTGATATTGGAAGGGGCCGTAGATGACGCTTGAAGGAGGCGAAGGTGATATTGGAACGACCCGTAGTTGATAACGGAGCAACGGATGGGGTGGTCAAGGTAAGAAATAAGCAGAAATCCCTTGGCGGTTTCGTGGATTTTTCATATCTTTGCACACGAAAACCGAGAAGAACGGAAAAGGCTGATTTTGCAATGATAAAACAGGAAATGACCGGCCAGCAGGCCTACCGGAAACTGACGGACCTCTGCGCCCGCAGCGAGCACTGCCAGCACGAGATGCTGGAGAAGATGCGGCAGTGGGGCGTGCCCGACACGGAGCAGGCAGAGGTGATGGCACGCCTGGTGAAGGAGCGCTACGTGGACGACGAGCGCTTTGCCCGCGCCTTTATCTACGACAAGATACGCTACAGCAAATGGGGCCGCCGCAAGGTGGAGCAAGCCCTATGGATGAAGCACATTGACGAGTCGGTGAGCAAACCCCTGCTCGACGACGTGGACGACGGCGAGTACCTCAACATACTGCGCCCCCTGCTGCGCCAAAAGCGGAAGGGCATAAAGGCGCAGAGCGAGTACGAGCGCACGACGAAGCTCATCAAGTACGCCCTGGGCCGCGGCTTCACGATGGACATCATCAAACAATGCATAGAGGTGGAAGATGAAGACGAGTTTCTGGACTGAGCTGCTCGACCTGATATCGCCCCGCAGGTGTGCCATCTGCGGCAGCAGACTGATGGCTGCCGATGCCCTGCTGTGCAGCGACTGTCAGGCAGAGCTGCCCACGACGCCCTTCCCCGCATCGCCCTACGACAACCCCATGGCGCGCCTGTTCTGGGGGCAGTTTCCTGTGGAAAAGGCCGCTGCATGGTTTTACTACCACCCGAAGTCCGCCCCCAGCCGGATGATCTACGACATAAAGTATCATGGCGACATCTATCTGGCACAGAACATCGGCGAACAGATGGCTCTGTGGCTGCAGCCCTCAGGATTCTTCGACGGCATCGACGGCATAGTGCCCGTGCCCATCACCTCTGGCCGCAAACGACAGCGCGGCTACAACCAAAGCGAACAGGTGACACGCGGACTGAGCGAGGTGACGCACCTGCCCATCTATAATAAGATGCTGAGCCGACAGGAGTTTACGAAGAGTCAGACACACGAGAATGCCTGGGAACGGCGCGAGAACGTGAAAGCGGCCTTCCGGCTGACGGACGGATCACACATCAGCGGGCGACACTTGCTGCTGGTCGACGACGTGGTGACCACAGGTGCCACCGTCATTGCCTGCGGACAGGAGCTGGCTAAGGCGGGTGATGTGAAGATCAGCGTGCTGTCCGTAGGCTACACAAAAGAGTAAATAATTCATAATTCTCAATTCTCAATTCTCAATTCTCAATTAAAATAATTACCTTTGCACCCAAAATAAACAGAACGATATGGATATCAAGAAACAATTTGCACAGAAACTGATGGATATCAAGGCCATCAAACTGCAGCCCAACGACCCGTTCACATGGGCCAGCGGCTGGAAGTCGCCTATCTACACCGACAACCGCAAGACGCTGGGCTTCGCCAGTCTGCGCTCGTTTGTGAAACTCGAACTCTGTCATGCCATCCAAGAGCACTTCCCCCAGGCCGAGGCCGTGGCCGGCGTGGCTACAGGTGCCATTGCCCAAGGAGCGCTGGTGGCCGATGAACTGGGCCTGCCCTACTGCTATGTGCGCCCGAAGCCGAAGGATCACGGCATGGGCAATCAGGTGGAAGGCGAGATAAAGAAAGGAGCCAAGGTGGTCGTTGTGGAAGACCTCATCTCTACCGGCGGCAGCAGTCTGAAGGCCGTGCAGGCCCTGCGCGACTATGGCGTGGAGGTGGTAGGCATGGTGGCCTCGTTCACCTACGGCTTCCCCGTGGCCGAAGAGGCTTTCCGCGAGGCTGGTGTGCAGCTCATCACGCTGAGCGACTACAATGCTGTCATTGAGCAGGCTGCCGAAACCGGCTATATCAAGGACGAGGAGAAGGCGGTGCTGGCCGAATGGCGCCAGAACCCCAGCGAGTGGAAACAGTAAAGGTTAAAAGGTTTAAAGGCATATGAAGAAATTCGAAAGCAGCATTAAACAGATACCCTATCCGCAGGAGGCGGTATACAGAAACATCAGCGACCTGTCGAATCTGGAGCGGGTGCGCGACCGCGTGCCTCAGGACAAGGTGAAGGATTTCACCTTCGACCAGGATTCGGTGACGGTGAGCGTTGACCCCGTGGGACAGATTACCCTGCGCATTGTGGAGCGCGAAGAGCCCAAATGCGTGAAGTTTGAGACCACCCAGTCGCCCATGCCATTCAACCTCTGGATCCAGGTGCTCCCCATGAACGAGACCACCTCGAAGATGAAGGTGACGGTGAAGGCCGACATTCCCTTCATGCTAGCCGCCATGGTAAGCGGTCCCATCCAGGATGGTGTAGAGAAAATCGCCGATGCCTTGGCACAAATTCCATATAATTGAGTGAAGAATGAAACTCTGGGAAAAAGACTTTGAGATAAACAGCGAGATAGAGCGCTTCACGGTGGGAAGAGACCGCGAGATGGACCTCTATCTGGCACCTTACGACGTGCTGGGCTCGATGGCCCACATCACCATGCTGGAGAGCATCGGACTGCTTGGCAAAGACGAGTTGCCCGCGCTGCTGCGCGAGCTGAAAGCCATCTACGAGCAGACGCAGCGCGGCGAGTTTGTCATTGAGGACGGCATAGAGGACGTGCACTCGCAGGTGGAGCTGATGCTCACCCGCAAACTGGGCGACATGGGTAAGAAGATCCACTCAGGCCGTTCGCGCAACGACCAGGTGCTGGTGGACCTGAAGCTCTTCACACGTCACCAGTTGCAGTTGGTGGCCGAGGCCGTAAAGGATCTCTTCGACCAGCTCATCCAGAAGAGCAACCAGTATAAGGACGTGCTGATGCCCGGCTACACCCATCTACAGGTGGCCATGCCCTCCAGCTTCGGCCTGTGGTTCGGTGCCTACGCCGAGAGCCTCTGCGACGACATGCTGTTCCTGCAGGCGGCCTATAAGATGACCAACCGCAACCCGCTGGGCTCGGCCGCCGGCTATGGCTCCAGTTTCCCCCTGAACCGCCAGATGACCACCGACCTGCTGGGCTTCGACTCGATGGACTATAACGTGGTCTACGCACAGATGGGCCGCGGCAAGACGGAGCGCAACGTGGGCTTCGCCATCGCCACCATCGCCGGCACCATGGCCAAGCTGGCCTTCGATGCCTGTATGTTCAACAGCCAGAACTTCGGTTTCGTGAAGCTGCCCAAGGAATGCACCACGGGTTCTAGCATCATGCCGCACAAGAAGAACCCCGACGTGTTTGAGCTCATCCGCTCAAAGAGCAACAAGCTGCAGAGCCTGCCCTACCAGGTGACGCTGATGATGAACAACCTGCCCGTGGGCTACTTCCGCGACCTGCAGATTATCAAGGAGGTCTTTTTGCCCGCCTTCGACGAACTGCTCGACTGCCTGCACATGACGGCCTACATCATCAATAAGATAGAGGTGAACGACCATATCCTCGACGATCCACGCTACGACCCGATGTTCTCGGTAGAGGAAGTGAACCGACTGGCTGCCGAGGGAATGCCCTTCCGCGATGCCTACAAGAAGGTGGGACTCGACATCGAGGCTGGCCGCTTCACACCCAACAAGGACATTCACCACACCCACGAGGGCTCCATCGGCAACCTCTGCAACGACCGCATCGAGGCCCTGATGAAACAGACCCTCGACGGCTTCGGCTTTGAGCGCGTGGAACAGGCCGAGAAAAAACTATTAGGATGATGCGCCGACTGCTGTTAATGCTGCTACTGCCCCTGCTGGCAGCCTGCGAGAGTGAGCCGCTCTACGACACGGAATACCCCGTGTACTTCACCTTCGACACCAAGCTGCACACCACCAGTCTCATCAGCCGGCTGGTGGAGAATGTCAACTACTTCGTCTTCGTCAGCTCAACACTCGACGGCAGGGCACACATACTGACCATTGAAGCCAACAACGGGAAGAGCGAGACCCTGCGCATAGAGAGCGAAGCGGAAAACAGAGCCATAGGCAGCATGGGCGCACGCAACAGCCTGATACTGGGCTGCATGTTCGGGTTGGAAATGAACCAAACAGCCGGCGGCTATTCGTACGTGGCCTTCGACCGCCAGTGTCCGGCATGCCTGGCCAACAGGACCGGCACCAACTATCCGCTACAGTGGACGAAGACGGCAAACACCGTAGGCTGCAACACCTGCCAGCGCACCTACCAGCTGCTGGGAGCAGGCACCAGCGACGACGGCTACCGGCTGAAAACATACCACATGAGATACGACCAAACGCAAAAAATATTCATTGTTACGAACCAATAACAGCAGAAAACAGCAAAAAAGTTTGGTAGTTACAAGAAATAGCAGTAACTTTGCACCCGATGCCGTGATGGTGGAATGGTAGACACGAGGGACTTAAAATCCCTTGACCAGGAATGGTTGTGCGGGTTCGAGTCCCGCTCGCGGCACAACACTTGCGGAGCAAGAATGAGCCCAAGCGGGCTTCAATGCTCGCTCGCGGCACAACAAGTAACTATTATGAATACAAGACAATTGTTTTTTCTGTCAGCCGCCGCAGTGCTGCTGACTTCGTGTTCGGGAAAACTGGGTGCCCTTTCGGCTGACAATTTCAACGTGACTCCCAATCCGCTGGAGTCGCAGGCTGGTCAGGTCTCAGCCACCATCAACGGCATGTTCCCAGAGAAGTATATGAACAAGAAAGCGGTGGTCACAGTCACCCCGCAGCTGCGCTTCCAGACACCACAGGGAATGAAGTCCGTGTCGGGGCAGGGTGCCACCTTCCAGGGCGAGAAAGTGCTGGGCAACGACCAGACCATCTACTACCTGGTTGGCGGACGCTACTCCATGAAGGCCAACTTCGACTATGTGCCCGAGATGCAGCAGAGCGACCTCTACCTGACCTTCGATGCCAAGATAGGCAAAAAGACCGTGCAGGTGCCCGACGTGAAGGTGGCCACGGGTGTCATTGCCACATCGGAGCTCTACAAGCGCACCCTGACCTCAGCCAATGCCGCGCTGGCCGAGGACGCCTTCCAGCGTATCTCGGAGCAGAAGCAGGAAGCCAACATCAAGTTCCTCATCGGACAGGCCCAGCTGCGCAAGAGCGAGTTGCAGAACAACTCCGTGCAGGAGTTTGTGCGCCTGCTGAACGACATCGTCAAGAACCAGGAGACGATGGTCATTGACAATGTAGAGGTGTCAGCATACGCCTCGCCCGACGGCGGCTACCAGCTCAACGAGCGCCTGGCCGGACAGCGTCAGGACGTCACCAACAAATACGTGTCGGAGCAGATGAAGAAGGCCAAGGCCGAAGCCCCCGTCGACACCAAATATACGGCCGAGGACTGGGAGGGATTCCAGCAGCTGGTGGCTGCCAGCGACATACAGGACAAGGACGTCATCCTGCGCGTGCTGTCGATGTATCAGGACCCCGAGGAGCGCGAACAGCAAATCAAGAACATCTCCGTGGCCTTCCGCGAGCTGGCCGACGGCATACTGCCCCAGTTGCGCCGCGCACGCATGACCATCAACTACGAGCTGATAGGACGCGACGACGAGCAGATACTGGCACAGATGAAAGAGGATGCCTCGCAGCTGAGCCTGGAGGAGCTGCTCTACGGGGCCGTGCTCTATGAAGACGACATGACCGGTGCCGAGAATGCTTACAAGACAGCCGCAAAGCTGTATCCCAACGATGCCCGCGCCTACAACAACCTGGCACGGCTGGCATACGCCAAAGGACAATATGCCGACGCGAAGCAGTGGCTCGAGAAGGCACTGCTCGTAGACAAGAACCAGGCCGAGGCCAATGCCAACCTGGGACTGCTGGCACTGCAGCAGGGCGACATGCTGAATGCGGAGACCTATATCGCCAAGGCATCGAGCGCCAACGGACTGGGCGAGGTGCTGGGCAACCTGCACCTGGCACAGGGCAAGTACGCACAGGCTGAGCAGGACTTCGGCCGCGTGCAGTCGAACTCGGCCGCCCTGGCACAGATACTCAACAAGAACTATCAGGCTGCGGCCAGCACGCTGAAGAACGTGAAGAACGCCGACGCCACCACCGACTACCTGCGCGCCATCGTGAATGCCCGCACCGGCAACACCACGGAGGCTGCCAGCGCACTGAAACAGGCCATCGCCAAGGATCCCTCGCTGGCAGACTATGCCGCCAAGGACCTGGAGCTGAAGAAGGTGGCACGCTAAACTTGCAGAAACACAAGATAAAAAGGTTAAAGAGCAGGAACGATGAAGACGGGAAATCGGAAAAGTCGGCATGCCCTTTTACCTTTTTATCTTTTTATACTCATCGTTCTGTCGGCCTGCGGACAGAAAGGCAGCATCTTCCAACTGAACGGCAAGTTCAAGAACATCAACCAGGGCGAGTTCTACATCTACAGCATGGAGAGCGGACGGAAAGACACCATCGCCCTGCGCGACGGACAGTTCAACTACAACACCGAACTGCGCGACAGCTGCGTGCTCATACTGATGTTCCCCAACTACTCGGAACTGCCCATCATTGCCACACCGGGCGACAAGGTCAAGATGACTGGCGACGTGTCGCACCTGAAAGAAACAAAGATTACCGGTACCGACGAGAACGACGAGATGACGGCCTTCCGCCTGCTGACCAACGACATGATTCCACCGAAGGTCAAGGAAGAGGCAGAACGCTTCATCAACGAAAACCCACGCTCGCCGGCATGCCTCTACCTGCTGCGACGCTATTTCCTGCAGTCGGTGGAGCCCGATTACGACAAGGCCCATCAGCTCTGTAAGAAACTGCTGGAGGCACGCCCGGGCAACGTACAGCTGATTCAGCAGTATCATAAGCTGACGGCCGTATCGCAACTGCAGAGCACAGGTCCCCTGCCCACATTCTCGGCTAAGGACACCGAAGGAAAGACCGTAGACAACAGCCTGCTGAAAGACAAGATTGGCGTCATCATGGTGTGGGCCACATGGAGCTACGACTCGCAGAGCGAACTGCAGAAAGTGAAAACGTTCTGCAACAAACATGCCCGCGAGACGCAACTCATCAGCATCTGCATGGATGCCACCCCGCAGGAAGGACGCCATGTACTGATTAACGACAGCGTGAAATGGCCCAACATCTGCGACGGCCGCATGTGGGACTCACCACTGATAGAAAAACTGAGCATCGCCCATATCCCGGACAACATCGTCGTCGACAAACAGGGAAAGATAGCAGGACGGAATCTCAGGAATGTCGTACTCATGAAAGAGCTGGAATCTCTGCTCGACAAATGACAATGAGAGCCTATGTTGGTAAAGACACTCTGTGCAGCGGTCAACGGACTTGAGGCAACCGTTGTAACCATAGAAGTAAACCTGGTGCGCGGCACCATGCTACACATGTCAGGACTGGCTGATGCGGCAGTACGCGAGAGCATAGACCGCATCCGAGCAGCACTGGGCAACACGGGCTACAAGTATCCTGTGGCCGACATCACCATCAACATGGCACCTGCCGACATACGAAAGGAAGGCAGCGGCTACGACCTGCCGCTGGCCATTGCCATCCTGGCTGCCAGCAACAAGGTGACGGAAAGCAGCCTGGCCGACTATATGATGGTTGGCGAACTGGGGCTCGACGGACAACTGCAGCCCATACGCGGTGCACTGCCCATCGCCATCAAGGCGCGCGCCGAGAAGTTCAAGGGTCTCATCGTGCCAAGACAGAACGTACGCGAGGCGGCTGTGGTCAACAACCTCGAGGTCTATGGCATGGACACGCTGCTCGACGTCATACAGTTCTTCAACAACGGTCCGCTCTTCGCTCCCACCGTCATCGACACACGCCGCGAGTTCTACGAACATCAGACGCATTTTGAGTTCGACTTCGCGGATGTTCGCGGACAGGAGAGCGTCAAGCGGGCACTGGAGGTGGCTGCCGCCGGCGGACACAACCTGATTATGATAGGCCCGCCGGGCAGCGGAAAGAGCATGATGGCCAAGCGCCTGCCTTCCATACTCCCGCCCCTGTCGCTGAGCGAGAGTCTGGAGACCACACAGATACACTCCGTGGCCGGCAAGCTGAGTCGCGACACCAGCCTCATCAGCCAGCGGCCTTTCCGCTCGCCCCATCACACCGTATCGCAGGTGGCACTCGTGGGCGGCGGCAACAATCCGCAGCCGGGAGAAATCTCGCTGGCACACAACGGCGTGCTCTTCCTCGACGAACTGCCCGAGTTCAACCGCAGCGTGCTTGAGGTGCTGCGGCAGCCGCTGGAAGACCGCACCATCACCGTCAGCCGTGCCAAATACAGTGTCGCATACCCTGCCTCGTTCATGTTCGTAGCCTCCATGAACCCCTGCCCTTGCGGCTATTACGGCGATCCCACCCACCACTGCGTCTGTACCCCCGGACAGATACAGCGCTACATGAACAAAATCTCCGGTCCCCTACTCGACCGCATCGACATACACTGCGAAATACAGGCTGTGCCCTTTGCACAGCTGTCGCAGATGCAGCCCGGCGAACCCAGCGAGAAAATCCGTGAGCGCGTCATCCGTGCCCGCAACATCCAGACCGAGCGCTTCAGCTCCCTACCCCTCGGGGGAGGCCGGGAGGTGGGCCGCATCCACTGTAACGCCCAGATGACCGAGCGCATGCTCCACGAGTTTGCCGAGCCCGACGCCGCCAGCCTCGACATGCTCCGCATGGCCATGGAGCGCCTGAAGCTCTCGGCCCGCGCCTACAGCCGCATCCTCAAGGTCGCCCGCACCATCGCCGACCTCGAAGGCTCGGAGAAAGTACAGAGCCAACACATCGCCGAAGCCATCGGCTACCGCAGCCTGGACCGCGGCGACTGGGCAGAAAGGGGGATTTAGATTTTCCCGTATCTTCTGGACTATTTTCCCGTCTTCTGAGTTTAATTTTTCCGTCTTCTGAGTTTTATGCTTCCCGCATGCGAGTTTTATGCTCCGCGCATGCGAGTTTTATGCTCCGCGTTGGAAAATTTTATGCTCCACGGCGGAACGCTGGCATATAAAACTCGCATGCGCGGAGCATAAAACTCGCCTCTCTGAGGCATAAAACTCGCATCTGGGAAGTACGCCTTTCCTAACATCCTGATTTACAAGCTATTAAGAAAGCGGGCTGAGACCACGAATTTGACGCATAAAATTTCCCAGAATTTCCCAGAAAATAATGTTTACTTATGCCTAATTGCAGTTAAAAAAGGTTGTAGAAATATCCATATCTCATAAAATGTTACTATCTTTGTGGCAGATTTTGGATAAATGAAATTGATAATCCTCATACTTGCCTTATTCTTAGCATTACCATTAACTGGAAATGCTAAGAAGAGAGCATTACTTGTTGGCATTTCTAAATATAGAGCCAACGGGCGAACAGCATGGACGAATATTCATGGAAAAGAAGATGTGGACTCTCTTACTCCTGCTCTTGCAAAGAAGGGGTTCATTGTCAAAACACTGGTAAACGAACAAGCCACATATCAAGGTATAACAAGTTCGATAAAGAAACTCATTACTGAGACCCAAAAAGGCGATGTCGTTTATCTTCATTTTTCCTGTCATGGGCAACCTGTTGAAGATGGACTAATTAAGGGCTTCCCTAAAGACGAAAAAGACGGATATGATGAAGCTATTGTGCCGATAGATGCAGGTAGAGTTTATTCTCCTAATGGATATAAGGGGGAAAAGCATTTGATAGATGATGAACTCAATGGCTATGTAAAAGCAATCAGAACAAAGATTGGTTCCAAAGGAATGTTGTATGTTACAATCGACGCATGTCATGCTGGGGAAGCTTCACGAAAAGGAATAGAAACAATACGAGGGACGAATGAGGCTTTAACTTCACAGTCCAATACAAAATACAATCCACCTCGAAGTAATGTTAGACATTATTCAGTCGAAAAAGGGGAGCTCCTTTCTCCTGTCTTATTTATTGAAGCTTGCCAGTCCCGTGAGCGCAATACAGAGATAAGAATAAACGGTAAAGAATTTGGGGCATTATCTTTTAATATTTGGAACGCTCTTAATCAAATGCCGACCTTCGGTTTAGGCAGCAAAAATGTTTTTATAACTAAGATTGAAGCTTATACAAAAGTTAAAGGGTATTGGCCAAGGACTCAAACACTCGTAATTGAAGAATAAAGCTGAGAGCAATGGATAAATCATACGAAAGGGAATTCGGAGACTTCATTAAGGATAATGAACAAAAGGCAATAAACACTTTGTCTAAGCATTATTCTGTTCTGTCTCAGGAAGATATCAAAAATATCATCTATGATTCATATGCCGTTTTGCATAAAAACATAGTAGATAAAAAAGTCGCAAAGCCGGATTATCCCTATTTCCTCAAAATATGTTATAACCTATCCTTAAAAGCAATTAGGAAACAAGGTAGCCATATCATTCTTGGCATTAATGAGACCAGTATCCAACAAGAAAATACTGTTTCGATGAAAAAGGTTGAAAGCATTCTTCAGGTATGTAATGAACAAGAGTCTGTTATTAATGAGAAACAGCAACTTGTTCATGATGCATTAGAAGAAATGGCTGCAAAATGTAGAGAATTACTTTGGAGTTTCTATGCGGATGAATTGAGTTGGGCAACAATAGCAGAACAATGCGGGCTAAAGAATGCTGACACGGCAAAATCAGCCGCATCTAGATGTCGTCAGACTTTCAAAGAGAAGTATAACCGTTTAAGATCAATGTTCTATGGCAAATAAAGATAATAGCGAACGAATTGAAAGATACCTTAGAGAGCAAATGTCTCCTGAGGAAAATGACGCATTCCTGAATGATCTCAGAAATGACAAGGATTTGCGTGAGGAAGCTCAAATGATGGCCTTGATGATAAAAGAAATGAAAGAAGAACAAGCCAGACAGAGTGAAAGGCTCACCGAGTTGGTTTTAAATGATAGGGGGTCGGTTAGAAAAGCAAAAGTCATCAGTATTATCCGTTGGTCATTATCTATTGCTGCAATACTCCTCCTTATATTTGGGGCTGTAACGTTATGGAACAAGCAAAGTGATACAAATGTCTTGTATGCACAAGCAGACAATATATTTGAGCAGTATTATTCACCATATACCATGCAAGGAGATTCGCGTGGTGGCGACTCTGATGTGGAGAAAGAATTATCTGTGCTGTTTAATCAGGTTGGGTCTGAAAAAGATGTTACTCAAATCATAGAGAAACTCCAAAAGATTCACGATTCTATTGATGCTGAATATGAATATAGTCTTTATGCTGATGACATTACTCGGTATCTTGCACTAGCATACCTTAAAGACCATAAACTTGATAAAGCAAAAGATTTGTTGAAGCCTTTAGCTGATAATGGTGACGAAGAAGCAAAACTTCTATTGAAAGACTTGAATGACCTATAGTTAACAGTCTACCGAAACTGCCAGATTATTCATTTGCATCCAATAGAATAAAAGCAGCCCAATACTTGGGTTCATTATAACATTGCTCCCCCTTCTCATTTTTATACGCACGTAGATACTCCTGAGCCAATTGTAGAGACTTGCGCTTAGACATTCCGGCAACGAGGTTCTTGTAAAACTGGGTCATCAACATCTGCGTTGCTTCATCGTTTACTTCCCATAGGCTCATGAGGATGGTATTTGCACCAGCTTTTTTGAAACCACGTTGCAAGCCAAACACACCTTCGCCTTGTGATATGTCTCCCAATCCTGTTTGGCATGCTGATAAGACAACAAGGTCAAGTCCTCGCAAGTCAACATCAGCAATCTCTTTGGCTGTCAAGATACCATCCTCAACATTATCAGGCAACGTATCACCCTCTAGAATATGATTTGCCCCAGATAAAAGTAATCCAGAGCGTCTAAGAGCTTTGTCTTCTGTCGTTGTCCCTATTTGATTATCTATAAGCATGAAACTATATTGAGCATTATCGGCTTCTTCTTTTGTATAATAGAATCCATGTGTTGATAAATGTAAACAGTTTATCCTCCTGCCGGAGAGTGCTTTAAATGATTCTTCTGTTCCTAATGCTGCTGTGTCCAATAAGCAGGCCCATTTGGCTTTGTTCAGTTCTTCTCCAATCTTGTCTACTTCTATTTTTGTATGTTCAAGGTATTCCTTTCCCCCACGCAGTCCAAGCCCCCGCACATCAGCATGTTCTTTAAATGTTTCATTCAAGACTGTTAGACTTTTCTTCCTGGTTAGGCTGTCAATAGTTGCATCATAATCTAAACCGCCATAAAGTACTGCGTTCTTTCCAAACTCTGGCTTCTTTCTATTAATAACAAGTTCGCGAGTTGATGACAATCTAATAATATTATATTCCTCCATTTGTGGTAAATATTCCACACCTATATTATATAAGGCACCTGTGGGAGAGAAATAGATGTTCTTAATTCCTATTAGTTCAGATAATAATGGTCTCCAAACAAAATCAGTCATCTCCTTACATTGGAAATACGATGTATCGGATATTTGTTTGAGTTGACTTTCTTCAAAAAGAACGGTCATCTTTGGTATTTCTGAGTCTTTGCGAAGTGTTAATGCGACATACATTAGGCTATCATTATTAATAGGGAAGGATAAAAGCTCAATGGCAATATCTTCAGGATGAAGAGATCTCTGAACATCCTGCCATTTCAGTTTCATGCTTTGTGTGATATCACCATATTCTTTACAACGTACAATGAGTGAATCTTCCATTTTGTTTATCACTCTTTGAAGGGAATCTATGTTATGTTTTGTTTCCAATGAACCTTTTTCTAAGCATTTGCTTAAGATATATCTTTCTGCTCGCAATTCTTCCCACAAGTCCATTAATGAAGCATCTCTGCTATCCTCTATGACTCTTTTTACTCCATTCTCAGAACTAAGTAATGCCCCTTTTATCATCAAGGACGCATTATATGCTGCTGCTATCAGCGAATCAGAATCTGTATAATAAGCATATTGTGGTATTTGGTTGTTCAACAAGTTGGAATAGTCGTCAATATACCTTGAACGTTCGTCATATGTCAGTTCATTAAATGTTGAGAGTAATTCTTTTGTGGCAGAAACCATTAACGATGAAACAGTTTGTTCTAATTCATCATAGTTCTGAGTCTTATATGAATACTCTGACAAAGCCATTAAAGCTTGAGACAGAAACTTTTCCTGAGGATGCATTTGGCAAACTTTCGATGCGTACCTCTTTGCCTCATCCCATTGATGAATACCAGCATAGGCCCGACTCAAATTTAAATAGGAGAGCACTGACGGATTGTTCTCATGCTCACAAACTATGGCTTTGTCGTATTGCCCTGCCTTGATGTAATAATGGGCCAATATTGAAACATATTCCGGCAAAGGCTCATGACCGGATATGTAAATAGTATGCTTTTTCGCTTCCTTTTCATCTTCCACAACCTTCTTTTGAAGTGTCAGCGCTTTCGTAAAATCCCCCTTTGCTGCATAAACCATTGCCAAGCCATAGTCGCTATTTGCACGCTTAAAGAATGATAAAGCCTTGTCATAATCACGAAGATGAAAATAGCACATTCCCAACCAATAATTATAATGTGCGCCACCATGTTTTTCTTGTAATCCTTTCACGATTCGCAAAGCATACTTATAGTAGTACGTATTTTGCACCCAATACATATAATCTTCAAAGGACAAGCCGAAATCCACATCTTGTGATATGTCGCCACTCATTTTCTGTACGATTCGGTTCTGTTTCATTTGAATCGCCTTGTCCCATAAGCCTGCTTGGGCATAATAGTCAGAAAGTTTCCGGTATGGAGTATACACGCCTTCGTCCTTTTTTACATATTGTTTCACGGTGTCGTTATTAATGGAAATTGCTTTCTCCATATAACGTACAGCTGTAAAATAATCCCCTTCTTCATTTGCTATATCTGCTAATTGCTCCAATAATTGATAATAAAGCAATAGCGTTGTACATTTCTCCTTCTCCAACACATTCAATGCTGAACCATATACTTCTTTCGCCTTAATGTAATTATGTTGTTCATAATAATACTCTTCCCCCTGTTCGAATAGGGCTTCAGCATAAGAAATAGTATTAGACTGAGCACTTATCATCAAATACGCCCAGAGGAAAACGATTATTAATATAAACCTCTTTTTCTCCATACGAATGCAAATATACATATTTTTATCTCTTTTTCCCTCTTTTTCTCAAAAAAACTTCATTTTGATGTTTACCTTTTCCATATTGTGGGTATAATAAGACGTAAACAGCAATAAATTAGTAACAAATTAAATCAAAAGCAAAATGAAAAAGTTAGTTCTTACAATGGTCGCCCTCGTGGCAATGTCAACTGCAAGTTTTGCACAGTATTTCACTACTTACAAGCCGTGCCCTTCTGTGACATACAGCGTTCCAAAGGTAACGTATAGTGTTCCAAATGTAACCTACAGTGTTCCTAGTACAGTGAACTTCAACACCACGACTGTCAGCGGTTACACTCGTAGCAATGGAACTCAAGTGCAGAGTCATGTCCGCACAATGCCTAACACCACGAACTGGGACAACTTCTCTACCAAGGGCAACAGCAACCCATTCACAGGCTCAACAGGCTATCGTGCAAGAGACTATTCAAGCAGTGCCTACAATTATGGAGCCGGTCACACCATCCACACTGGTTCTCGTGGTGGCCAGTACTACTACAACAGCAATGGTCATAAAACCTATGTACCTAAGCGATCATTGTGGTAAATGATGAATGAAATGTGAATAGAAATCCCTTGCATTAGTTTGCAAGGGATTTCCATGATTAAAAATACTACTTTTCTTCTGCAAGACTCTGCCAGTAAGGCTTCATCTTTTCACGAATCACGTTACCAATATCAGAGAACGTCAATTCGCCCTGATACTTTATCTTTTGCAGAAAGGAGTTCCATTGTTTTGTTTTCGTTCCATCAAGAAAGAACTCTTCTTCAAAAAGAACGTGATTTTCTACATATTTAGTATGCCGATTTTCAAATGTTGCTTTGATTGCTTCAGTAAGAATAGCAGAATCCAATTCCTTTGTTGACAGAATTGTATATAGATCAAAAAAGTCTTTCATTCTGCTATTATATATTGACAAATCTATCATTGTATGGAACTTCTCCGCAACAACCGTTTCGAGCGAGTATGCTTTTATATCAAACGAAGGCATATCACCAAGAATAACGGGATAGGCTAAATTCTGTGGAGCGGGTACCGTCACGTCTCCAAAACCAATGTCTATTGACAACAGGAGGGGCATATGGTCTAAGAGGGCATTAGCGTTGAGCCTCACCCCATGATAGTCTTTACCCTCCATGATATCTTCCACTGTTATCTTCTGTTCATCAAAAAATAGCGCATCATCGTCTTTAATGGCAAGAATTTCTTTGAAAACGGATTTTATATGTTCTTTATCATTGTTCAGATTCCTTGCCAAGAAATCTATATCAACCGTCGGTCTGGACTTTAGTTGATTATAAGCGTATAGTAATGCACCACCTTTCAGTAGGAATTGATTCTTATATTTGCTCTGTGAGAGTCTGTATAACATCCGTTCCTGAACATATCTTGTAAGCATCAGGTTATAGTCGTAGGATGCTTCTCTTGACAGAATCAATAAGCGATCCCTTATGGACTTACCTTTATTCTTAATTACCTTGTTCTTCCCCATATTCTTAAATGACAAATTGGATAATGTTGTGAAGCGTTTTGCCAACTCGGAGGAGTTTGGCGTATTCTGCCAACTTGTTCAGATTCCTTTCTGGATGCTTCATATAATTTCTAACTATTTCCGAACAGACATCCATCCCTATCTTATTCCGAAACTTGATAGCATCACAAACAGACTTTTCCATGTCATATATCATGCAGTGATGACCAGATATTTCCACTTTTTTAATCCCAATGGAATATGCTTTTTCATTCCAAAAACACAGCTTTATAGGAGGGTAGTCTGGCAAAACTATCTTCCGGCTTTTCTCCACTGCCACATAATGCTCAACAGGCACTTGTGTTGACAACCGGTAATAAAACCATGCAGAATAAAGACACAGAACACCGGATGGAATCAACCTGTTCAGATCAACCATTGGCTTGGCCAGTTCGTCAGGTAGAGCATAGACACCTGCTTTCAGGCGTACAACATTTCCCTGCTCAACCTCTCGTAGGAGTTGTGCATAGGCAACATCATCGGTTATCTCTTGTTTGGAGATGAAGCCACCTTTTTCTTTTATAATATCAATAATAGTATTCATGCTGCAAATTTACTGCTTTTTTTCAAATTAGCAGTAGATTTATGAAGATTTTATTCTTTTTCTCGAAAAAACTTCATTTATTTGTTTACCTTTTCGCTTTTTGGGGTATAAAAGGATGTAAATAACAACAAATTAGTAACAAATTAAATTAAAAGTAAAATGAAAAAGTTAGTTCTTACAATGGTACCTATATTCAAAGTCACGTTCGCACAATGTCCAACAAAAGAAACTTGTGGTAAACAATGAAAAAAGAAACTGTTCTTACGGTCAAGAACAAGAGTGAAGTTCTTTACCTACGTCTGGACAATATTCTGTATATTCAGGCAGATGGAAACTACAGCAATATCTACCTGGCTGATGGGGGCGTAATAAATACGCTCACCTATCAGCGAGCAGAAATTGCGAGAATGCTGAAAGAACAATTGCCTGAATGTAGTAAACAATTCGTCTTACTTGGAAAATCGTATATGGTGAACACAGATTATGTGCTACGCATACAGCCGAGCAAGCAACTACTTACATTCAGAGTCAATAGATTTGGGACGACAAAGAAGATAACCATCAAAGCAACGACAAAGGCTCTTTATTTATTAGCTGCAGAGATGGAAAAACAGACAAACATAAATATCTCTCTTTAGTTTCGTACCCACTGCACTATGTTTCATACACTGGCTGTTTTAAAAGGAAATAACTATTGTAGTTTTAGAGTATTTTTGTAAATTCAAAGAAGAACGATTGACTCGCAGATAAAGGGTTAATAGTCCCTCGTTCTAAACAATAATCGCTGACATCTGGGGATTGGTCGGCACAAAACATTTATCAAACAAAATGAAGAAAATTAGGGTCACCTGCAAAACCCTGTGTTGAAAAATTAGTCTAATTGCTTATTTCTCGT
>ERZ842401.2195-NODE-2195-length-26436-cov-5.779462_pt1 | contig 26436 bp, 22 predicted proteins | sample MGYA00521270_ERZ842401 | MGnify/ENA primary metagenome ERZ842401 (study PRJEB31892, sample SAMEA3878208) | bioreactor metagenome | biome: Moose rumen | place: Sweden | collected 2011-10 | study: EMG produced TPA metagenomics assembly of the PRJEB12797 data set... | reverse complement strand
AAAGGGATCAATCAAAAGGATATTTCCCTTAAGATTGATTATACGTGATAATATGGCTATAGTAGTTAGGGATTATCTGGATACTGATTTAGAAGCAGTAAATAACATTTTAGGGGAGGCTTTTTCAATTAAAAAAGCAAACTTTTCTTCTCCTGAATTTCATGAATTAGTTGCTTCAATAGATAATCAAGTAGGTGGTTATTTGTTAATGACCAAAGTATTAAATCCCATAAAAAATAAGTATTATTATTTAATTGATTATGTATCAGTATCATCTGAATACCGAAAAATGGGAATTGGTAAGAAACTACTTGAAGAAGCCGAAAAGATTGCTAGAGAAGAAGGAGCAATGTATTTACAATTAACATGTGGATATCAAAGAATAGCTGCTCATAAATTGTATGAAAATAGTGGTTTTATAAAAAGGGAATCGGATATATTTAGGAAGGAATTAGTATGATATTAGATATTATTAATAAAAAAAGATTAGGAAAAGAATTAAGTTATAAAGAGCTAGATTATTTCTTTAATGGTTATTTGAATGGAGAAGTTGCAGATTATCAAATGTCGAGTCTTTTAATGGCTATTTGTATTAATGGTATGACTGATGAGGAGATATTCGCTCTTACTAAGATATTTATTGATAGTGGTGATATCCTTGATTTCTCAGAAATTGAAGGTATTAAGGTGGATAAACATTCTACTGGTGGTATTGGTGATAAGACTACTCTGATAATTGCTCCTATAGTAGCTTCCCTAGGAATACCAGTTATTAAAATGAGTGGTAGAGGTTTAGGTTATACGGGAGGAACTATTGATAAATTAGAAAGTATCCCAGGATTTAGAATTGATTTAAAAGAAAAAGAAATAAAAAAACAAGTAAAAGATATTGGAGTTGTAGTTACTGGACAAACTAAAGATTTAGCTCCTATGGATAAAGTTATTTATGCATTAAGAGATGTAACTGCCACAGTTTCCTCTATTCCTTTAATAGCTTCAAGCATTATGAGTAAAAAAATAGCTAGTGATGCCGATAAAATATTAATTGATATTAAAGTTGGGAATGGCGCTTTATTAAGAACGAAAGAAGAAGCTAAAAAACTAAGTGAATTAATGATAAAAATTGGTGAAGTATATGGTAGAGAAGTTAGAACTATAATTAGCGATATGAATGTACCATTAGGAAGATGTATTGGTAATGCTTTAGAAGTAGAAGAAGCAATTGAAGTTTTAAAAGGAAAAGAAGATACAACTAATTTGTTTAATTTATGTATTGAACTGGCTGCTGAAATGGTTAGTATGGGTAAAGGTATTCCTAATGATGAAGCAAAAAAACTAGTAATTGATAGTATTGATACTGGAAAAGCTTTAAAGAAATTTAAAGAAATGGTTGCTTATCAAGGTGGAGATATAAATAATATTAAAGTTAGTGAAAAAACAATTAAAATAAAGGCTACTAAAGCTGGTGAAATAAAGAAAATCAGTGCTTTAGAGCTAGGTAAATTGTCTTTATCACTAGGAGCAGGAAAAATTAAAAAATCAGATCGAATTGATCATTCAGTAGGAATAAAACTTAATAAATTAGTTGGTAATGATGTGAAAAATGGAGATGTTTTGATGACATTATATGTCAACAAAGATACAGTTGATGTTAAGATTGACGATATTTTCACTATTGAATAAAAAAATGTTTGATTTTATACTAATTATGATATAATATAAATGTAAGGTTAGGTGATTTTAATGGAAAAATTTTACATGCAAGATTTACAAAGCAAAAAAGAAAGTAAAGTTAAGAAAGGATTACAAAAACAAATAAACTTTTCTGTAGCATTTTCAGTTATGGTTGCAGCATTTGCATTATTCTCAATAGCATCTTTTGGTATTATTAATGGTCAAAGAGATACTATTAGTTATGCAGCACCTGCTGAAGGATTTACTGTAAAGATTCCTGATCCAGATGAGGATGTGGTATCTTTAATTAGTATTGGTGGTACCGATGAACAACCAGAAGGATTAAATGTTCCGTTATATTATGCAAATACAGTTGGTGCTAATAATCGTGTTTTCTGTGTTGAAATGCGTAATACAGTTGCTGAACTTGCTGAATATCATAGAGAAGATTTGACAGATGATATGGGATTGGTTTATATTTTAAGGAATACTATGGCAAATAACAAAACATTTACTGGTTATACTGGAACTAATGCTGAATATGTTGAAGTATGGGCTACACAAGCTGCAATTTGGTTATATTTAGCTGAACAATATCCAGATGAAGAAGTATTTCAATTCCATAATGCAACTGATGCTGATGTTCCTCATATGACTGAAGATGATCCTGATAGTATGATTATTGGTACTAAAAAAGGATTAGAAACAGCTACTAAATTGATGTTCTGGGGTGGTTCACAGTCAGGAGATGAATTTGCTATTCCAGCTAGTGTAACTACTAATATTAGAAATATGGTAAACCAAGCTAAGGAAGCTGCAAAGAGTTCATCAAGCGTAGTTTTAAGTCTTAGTGTTGGAGATGAACTTTCAAAAACTTCTGATGGAAAATATTATCAAACTGCATTAGTTAATGTAACTGGTACTCCAGCTAATTCATTAAAATCTTATGACATAGTTTCTGTTACAGGAATTGATGGCGCTAAGATTGTTGATGAAAATGATCAAGATTTAGCTCTTACAGCTATTCCTGCTGGAAAGAAATTCCGTTTAAGAGTTCCTGTTTCTAAAGTAACTGAGAAAACTCAAGTTGTAAAAGTACTTGTTAATGGTCATTTTTCAGTACCTTCAGGTGTGTACTTCGTTTCAGAAGGAAACCAAAAATTAATTGCTTTAGAAGAAGGCGAAGATACTGATCAAAAAGGTATAGAATATGAAATAGTTGGTGCACCTGATACAGGAATGAATGCCGCTCAAACAATTTACTTTATTGGTTTAATAGTATTGCTTTGTGGTGTGGGTATTGTTTATGCAAATACAAAACCTGTTGAAAGTAAACAATAAAATCAAAAAGAGCCATACTTTATTGCTTGGCTCTTTACTTATTTTTGCAGGTGTTATATCTTTAACTTGGAATTATCTTGAAAAGATGCGTGATGAAGTATACTCAGAAATGAAAATAGCTATGATGGATAAAGATATTCCAAAGCAAGTTACTAATGCTGATGTTGTAGATACAGCTCCTGTTGCTGATAATGTAAACAACAATAATAACGGTAATAATCAATACTATGAAGTTGATTATAGTAAATATACCGGTGTTTTGGAAATTCCGAAAATCGGATTAAAAAGAGGATTTTATAACGTAGGTAATCGTTATAATAACATTGAATATAATGTTACAATGGTTTCTGGATCTAATTTACCTGATGTAGTAAATGGCAATTTGATTTTAATGGCTCATTCTGGTGATGCTTATATTTCATACTTTGCTTATTTATATCGATTAAATATTGGCGATACTGCTTATGTTACATATGCAGGTAAAAAGTATCAGTATAAAATTGTAAACATTTATGAGGTACCAAAAAATGGTATTGTTACAGTAAGAAGAAATAAGGGGAAAACAACGTTAACAATGATTACTTGTACTAAAGACAATGATCATACACAGACTGTTTATATTTCTGAACTCGTTGGCTAGAAGAAGGTGATAGTATGAACTTATCATTAATAGAGAAATTTGGAGTAATTTTTAAATATATATTCTCCTCATTTCTTTCTATTGAAATGTTTATACTTAGCCTTCTTTTGTTTTGCGTTTTAATTGTAAATTTAAAAAGAGATAATGTATTAGCTCAAATGATTGCGATAGGAATATATATAGGTTTTATAATAGGTATCTTTATTAGTTATAGTACTTATGTTAAGACTTGCGTCAATTCATTTGTTAAAGCAATTATGAATTATATTTATTTTCCATCTACTATTATATATTTCTTTATAATTATCTTTGTTACGGCAATGATTCTATATACTCTGTTTAGTAAACAACTAACAGTTTTTAAGAAAATAGTTAATTATTCGTTTTTTAGTATCTTATATTTCTTCTTTATGGCTTTTATAGCTTTGGCTGCATATGATTCTGTTGATTTAGTAGATGTTGCTATTCTTTATCAAAATGAAACTATTTTATCACTTGTTCAAATAAGTAATTTAATACTATTGATTTGGGCTTTATTTACAGGGTTTTATCATTTATATAAGTACTTTAAAAAGAAATTTGGTGAATAATAAAAGGAGTTTGAAAACTCCTTTTAATGTGTTGCAATATATTCTTCTAAAGTTATATTGTTTTCTTTTATATATTTGGCTATTTCTTTTCCTACGTATCTATAATGCCACGATTCATAAATATAACCTGTCTCATGTTCTTTACTCTTAGGAAATCTTAATATAAATCCGTATTCATGAGCATGTTTTTTCATCCATTTAAATTCATCAGTATTTTCAAAATTAGTATAATCTTCATCAGCATTGTAAACATCAACAGCTAAGCCTGTTTGATGCTCAGAATGACCGGGTCTACCAGAATAAGAATCGGCTTTCTCAATGCCATCAGCTCTTTTATAACGATTATATAAATTTACTTGGTAACTATAACTTCTATATGTAGACATGGCTACTATAGTTAAATCTTCTTTACTAGCATCACGAGCCATATCTTCAAAAGCATCTTTAGCCTCACTAACTAACTTCATTCCTGATAGGGCATATCTAGAGCTTATTTTTTCTAAGTTATCGGGAACATAATCTTCATCTAAGTAATAATATTTATTTACTAAAATAGCATTAGTATTCAAGTTAATAGCTTTAATAGTATCTTCATAAGGAGTTAGGTCTAGGTTCATATTTACATTTTTAATAACTTGTATTGTACTAAGAGAAGGATTTTCTCTTTTATAAGCTAGATATCTATCAATATTTTCATTTCTAAAATAAGTGATTTTTTGATCAATATTATCTAACTCTTTTAAATCGGCATCTTCATTAGTTTTTTTCTTAATAGTTGTCACCTTTTTTTTCTCTTTCTTTTCCACTTCTACTGGCTTAGATGAGGTAGTCACAACTTTATAAATTACATACCCAATTTCATAAATGCTGAAACTTAGGAACATAATGAAAACAAGGAAGATAGTTAAATTCTTCTTTTTTATTTTTACTTTCCTTTTTACGACAGTCCCCATACTATCACCTAATTATATCATAGCATTAAAATTAGGAATTTATGAATAAAAATAACTAACTTTACATAAAAAAGACATAGGAGGTTATATGAAAAAAGTATTGTTAGTTATAGTTTTATTACTATGCCCTTTTAGTGTTTTTGGAAAAGAGCTAATTCCAAATTCTACTAGTGGTATTTTAATAGAAGCAGCTAGTGGTAAAGTAATTTATGAAAAAGATATTAATAAGGAAGTTAGTGTGGCTTCAATGACTAAAATGGTTGCACAAATACTTATTATGGAAGAAATAGAAAATAAAAAAATAAAATGGACTGATGTAGTTACTGTTAGTAAAAATGCTAGTGAGATGGGTGGAAGTCAGATATATTTAGAAACTGGAGAAAAAATGACAGTTGAAGATCTTATGAAAGGAATAAGTGTTGCGAGTGGCAATGATGCTACTGTAGCTATGGCAGAGTATATTAGTGGTAGCGAAGAAAAATTTGTTAAGAGAATGAATGCTAAAGTAAAAGAATTAGGTTTAAAGAATACGCATTTTACTAACTGTACGGGACTTGATGATAAAAATCATTATTCATCTAGTTATGATATGTCTATAATAGCTAGAGAATTAGTTGTTAATCATCCGGATATTTTGAAGTTCTCATCTATTTATGAAGATTATCTTCGTGAAAATACTAATCGAAAGTTCTGGTTAGTAAATACTAATAAATTAATTATGGGATATGAAGGAACAGATGGTTTAAAAACAGGTCATACTGATGCAGCTGGTTATTGCTTAGCTGCTACTAGTAAGAGAAATAATGTTCGCTTAATTGCTATAGTTTTAGGAGAAAAAGATAGTAAAATTAGAAATAAAGAAACTATGGAGTTATTAGATTATGGATTTAATAATATAAAAGTCAAAACTTTAAAGAAAAAAGGCGAATTAATTGAGAGGAAAAGTATTAATAAATCTGAGACTGGTTATGTAGATGTTATTTTAAAAGATGATTTAAATGTAGCAGAAGATGTTGATAATAAGACTAAATATCAATATGATATTGTTATTAATGATATTCAAGTACCAACTAAGGCAAATACTATTGTTGGTAAAATTAAGGTGTTAAATAAGTCTAAAGTAATAACTGAGGGAGATTTAATTACTAGTTTTGATTTAAAAAAAATATCTTTTTTACCATACTATAAAAGTAATTTAAAAAGTATTATTTTTGGTAATATATAAAACTTAATTTATATCTTTTTTATCATTCATATTTTTGATATAATACATTTGTATAAGAAAGAGGGTAGTAGTATGGCTAAGAATAAACCTTATAATATGTCTAATAAGGCTCCTAAAAAAACAACTTCAAGGAAGAAAAATGTTTCAAATAAAATAAAAGAAACGCTTGAAAATACTACTAAAATTAGAATAGATAAAGATCGATTAAATGATACTTCTTCATTAGATACTAGTTTTTTAGAAGGAAGAGTAGATGCTCAAAGTAGAAGAAAAGTTCTAAATAGTAAGACAAGTAGTAAAAAGTCTATTGATTTAACTATTCTTAGAAATATTATTGTTATTACTATAGTTTTAGTATTATTAGTTTTAACAGTATTAGCTTTAATGAATCACAGTTCAGGAAAAACTGAAGAGGTTAAAGTAAAGAAAATAAAAGAAGAAAAAATTGTTAAAATTGTTGATGATAATTATTTATTTGTAGGAGATAGTCATACCAATGGTCTTAATTTTGATGAATTAGACTTTCATTATATTAAAATGAGTGATGATGATTATACTACTGAGGATATACTTGATGATATTAATAATATTTATAGTTATAATCCTTCATTAGTGTTTATTGAAGTTGGAATGAATGATTTAATAAGTGGATTAGATGATACTGAAATAATTGCTAATATTGGTGAAATTATAGATGGTATCAAAGATAATAGATCTTATGCTAAGATATATATTGAGTCTCTTTATCCAATAAATAAAGAGATAGATGGATTTGATCCTGAATCACTTGATGATAGTATTAATAATGAACGTATTTCAAGCTTAAATAATATGCTAAAGGAATTAGCAAAGGATAAGAAAGTTGAATATTTAGATATTTATAAGGATATAAGTTTAGATGATTCTTTAAATGATAAATATACTGATGATGGTTTATCATTGAATGATGATGGTTATGAAAAAGTTTGGAATTTAATAAGAAAAGTAGTTGATAAAAATGGTGGTAAAAAGAATTGATAAAAAGACTAGATTAATAAGTTTAATTGCACTTTTAGTAATTTTAATAGTGTCTTATCTTCTATTAATAGTCTTAAATCTTCAATCAATAAAGAAGTATGATAATCAGATATTACCTAGTACTTCTTTGGAGGATTTAGAGTTATCAGATTTTACTTATGAACGAGCAAAAGAGAGAATACAATACTATAACGATAATATTTTGACTAAAGTAGTGAAATTTAAAGTAAATGATAGTGAATATGAATATCCAATTAGAGATATTGGTTTAAGTATTGATGTTGATAAGAGTTTAAATCAGGTAAAAGAGTATCAAAAAAGTTTAAATTATAGTGAAAAGTTAATGGCAATAAAGGGGACAACTAAGAAAGATTTTAAATTTCTTTATAATTTTAATGTTAGTAAATTAACGGAAGTTATTGTTGAATTAAAAACAAAAGTAGATAGACCTGTAGTTAATGGCTATTTTGAAACAGCTGGTAAAGTTTCTTATGTTAAAGGTGTTTCAGGATACTCATTAGATGTCAATAAAAGTGTTGAGGAAATATCTAAAAATATTAATAGTGAATATCGTGATGGTATTGTTGTGAATCTGGTTGGAGATACTACTCCAGCATATGGTAATGATAGTTATGCTAGTATAGATACTATGACATCTTCTTTTGTAACAGACTTTATGCCAAATACATATTTAAGAAATATAAATTTAAATACAGCTTTAGGTTATATTAATGGGACTGTTGTTGAGCCAGGACAAATATTTTCATATTGTGACAAGGCTGGTCCATTTGATAAAGCTGGTTATGTATTCTACTATGAGTTTGTTGGTAATGGTGTTTGTCAAATTGCTACTACTACTTATAATGCAGCTCTTTTAGGAGGATTAGAGATAGTTAAAAGGTATCCTCATGATAAGAAAAGTTTATATGTAGCAGGAGGATTAGATGCTACTGTAGCTAGTTATTCTAGTGGTTGGTGTGTTGATATGCAATTTAAAAATACTTATAAATATCCAATCTATATAAAAGCTTATTCCGAAGGTGGAAGAGCCCATGTAGAATTTTGGTCTAATAGTAATGCTAAAGAAGGTAAAGAATATCAAACTTCTTCTGTTCAAATAGGCCATAGAGGATATAGATCTTATTTACATACATATAAAGATGGTAAAGAAATAGATGTAAAAGAGATAGCTACTACTTGGTATTTAAAAGATTAAAAAAAGTTCTAGAAATAGAACTTTTAATTTGTATTAATTATTAATGTAGCTGAAGAATTACCTCGATATTCATTATTTAAAAAGTCATCTTCACTATCATATGTGAAAGCAGTTAACTCAATTGTTTTAATTTCACTACATTGATAAGCTGCTTGTAATTTAATAGCTGTAAATAAAGAATTACTGTTATAATCATTCATTTCAAGATGTGAATAGAAAGATTTTCCTCTATTAACATAATCATCATATAAATAATTCATTAAGTATTCCCAATGTTTAAAGGTGTCATCTGGAGTCAGAATATTATATGATGTAGTCTGCTCATTTTTTAGAGTATATTTAACATTAAAACCTTGCTTAACATTTTTATATTTAATCCATTCATTGTAGAAAGATTCACCAAAATTATTATTTAAGGTAATAGTATCTTCATTAGATAAATATATCTGGAAAGTATCAATATCTTCCTCAACATTTAAGTGTTTTGTAAGAGTTGTTATTTTAGTTAATGTATTATTCTCTAATTTATAAATTCCAATTGGAGTAGTATTTAAATCTTGATAAGTTTCTTTTTTTATAGTCACTTTAGGCTCTTTTTCTTTAATAGTTTTCTCTTCTTTTACTTTTTCTTTTTGACATCCAGTTATTAATAGAATACTAAATAATAAAAATAATAGTAGTTTTTTCATCTAATCACCAATTAAATTATAATATAAAAAATATCTTTTTAACATAAATTCCTTAGTTTTTCATATTATTAATTGAAAGAGAGGAATTTATGGAAACATTAAAAGTAAGTAGTAAATCTAATCCAAATAGTGTAGCAGGTGCTTTGGCAAATGTCTTTAGAGAAAAAGGAAGTGTTGAAATTCAAGCAGTTGGTGCTGGAGCATTAAATCAAGCTATTAAAGCAGTAGCTATTGCTCGTGGATTTATTGCCCCTAGTGGTAAAAACTTAGTCTGTATACCAGCTTTTCAAGATATTTCAATAGAAGGTGAGGAAAGAACTGCTATTAAATTAATTATAGAAGCTAAATAGCTTCTTTTTTATTTTATAAAAGTATGATAGAATAAAACTGAGGATGATAATATGAATGGAGATACACAGGAAAGAATTCCATGTCCAAAATGTGGAGAATTAATGTATAGGACAGCTAGATGCTGTACTCATTGTGGTACAATAAACCCAGATTATGTACAGAATAAAAATTTACTTAAAACTATTCAAAAGTCAATTAGTGAATATCAAACGGGTAAAATGCCCTTAATTAAGGAAAAAAGCGGTCAAGCACAAACAGCTAATAATACTGGTAATCGTATTTTTGCATTTTATGTTACATATTTATTGTATATATTGTTTATTGTTGCAACAGCTATTTCTTCATATATAACAGGTATAACTAGTTTTGATATATTAATTATGTCAACTTATCCATTAACAATAGTCACTGTATCAGTAATGTTTTTATATATTTATTCAATTGAACTTGTTTTTATGAAGTGCAATAAACCTTGGTGGGGAGGATTAGTTCCTATTTATAATTTAATGGTATTAGGTGAAATTGCTTTCCATAAGAAGTATATTGGTTTATTAAGTTTAATACCGGGATTAGGATTAATATTCTTACTAGTGATGTTATATAAAATAGGTGAAAAATTTAAGTTTAGTGGCTTATTAACAGCACTATTTTCGATTATAGTAATTCCATATCTAGGATTTTCTGATCGCTTATATGAGGGAAAAGTATACGTTTCATCAAATGATGCTAAATCATTGGAGAAAGATTATCGTAATAAAAAAATATTCCTTTCAACTTTAGTGCTTTTGATAATTTGTGGAACAGTATTATTCTTAATGGGTAATATGGGGAAAGTTAGAAAGTCTGGTAAAATTATAAAAGGTAGTTACTATGTAATTGCTAGTAAGCAAGCATTAAGAGATACAAAGAAAGCTGTAGAAGCTGGCAATATAGATTGTGGGGATGTTACTTACAATAGTTCAGCTGGTAATTATTATATAAGTTATACTGATTTAGGAAAAAGTGTTTATTTACCATTGTATATGATGCGTAATCCAATTTCTGCTTATGTTAGGATTGATAATGATAAAAATCCAAGTGAATACTATGTTAGTATGAGTGATGGAGAATATGGTTTTAAAGAGACAATTGAATCAGATATAGTACCTGAAGATGTAGGAGAGTATAATCAAGTAGATAGTCTTGTTGGTAAAACTGTTTGTACTATCAAACACTAAGTATTGAAAAAAAATCAAAATTTTATTATAATTAAATAAATCAGTGATTAGAACTAATAATAAGATTATTCTAGCAAAGAGAATTCGTGGTTGGTGAAAACGATGTAGAAGACTTATTTATCTACTCTATAGAGGATTAATAAATCCCGGTTAAAGCCGTTATCTAAAGTAAGTTAATAAAAGGATGGTACCGTGCATATGCACTCCTTGTACTATTCTTTTTTTGTTAGGAGTAATTATGAGAAAAATAAAAATAGGCGCAAAATATAAGCATTTTAAGGGTAAAATAGTAGAAGTATTGATGATTGCTAAAGATTCTGAAGACTTAAAAGAAGTAGTTGTTTATAAGCATGATAATGATACTTGGGTTAGACCAAAGGATGAATTTCTCTCGGAAATCGATCGCAATAAGTATCCAGATGTAAAACAAAAATATAGATTTGAAGAAATAGGAGGAGAATAAAATGATAGATATTAAATTAATAAGAGAAAATGGAGATTTAGTAAAAGAAAATATTAAGAAAAAGTTTCAAGATGAAAAATTACCATTAGTAGATGAAGTAAAAGAATTAGATGAAAAAGCTAGAACTTTACAAACTGAAGGAGATAATTTAAAAGCTTTAAAGAATCAACTTAGTAAGTCTATTGGAGCTTTGATGCGTGATGGTAAAAAAGAAGAAGCTGAAAGTGTTAAAACTGAAATAGCTGAGATGGATAAGAGAATTAAAGAAATAGATGAAGAATTTCCAGAACTTCAAAAACAAATCCGTGAAAAAATGTTAGTTATTCCACAAATAATGGATGAATCTGTTCCAATTGGTAAAGATGATAGTGAGAATGTTGAAGTTGAAAAGTTTGGGGATCCTGTAGTACCAAACTATGAAATCCCATATCATGCTGATATTATTTTAAAGTTAAAGGGAATGGATAAAGAAGCTGCTGGTAGAGCTAGTGGAGAAGGATTCTATTATTTATTAGGAGATATTGCAAGACTTCATGAAGCTATGATTGCTTACGCAAGAGACTTTATGATTGATCATGGCTTTACTTATGCAATTCCACCATTTATGATTCATGCTGATGTAGTAACTGGCGTTATGTCTTTCCCTGAAATGGAAGCCATGATGTATAAGATTGAAGGAGAAGATTTATTTCTAATAGGTACTTCAGAACACTCTATGATTGGTAAGTTTAAAGATCAAATTTTAAAGAAAGAAGAATTACCAGTTAATATGACAAGTTATTCACCTTGCTTTAGAAAAGAAGGTGGAAGTCATGGACTTGAAGAAAGAGGACTATATCGTGTTCACCAATTTGAAAAGCAAGAAATGATTGTTATATGTGAACCAGAAGAATCAATGGATTGGTATAATAAAATGTGGCAATTAACTGTTGAAATATTTAGAAATTGGGATATTCCAGTTAGACAATTAGAATGTTGTAGTGGAGACTTGGCTGATTTAAAAGTTAAATCATGTGATATTGAAGCATGGAGTCCAAGGCAACAAAAGTATTTTGAAGTTGCCAGTTGTTCTAATTTAGGAGATGCTCAAGCAAGGCGTTTGGGTATTAGAACTAAAGGTGATAAGGGTACATATTATCTTCATACATTGAATAACACAGTTGTTGCTACTCCTAGAGGTTTAATAGCTTTAATTGAGAATAATTACCAAGAAGATGGAAGTATAAAAATTCCTAAAGTATTACAACCATATATGGGTGGAAAAGAAAAGATAGAAGCAAAATAGCTTCTATTTTTTTTTCTTTTGTTATATAATATTTATAAGGTGGGGATAGGTATGCTTGGAGCATTGTATTTAATTCTAGTGATTTTTTTCGGATGTACATTAATAATGAGATTTTGCAATGTTTCAGAGTTATATTCTAATATTAATTCTTCGAAGGAAAAAGTTTCTATTCCGGAATTGCTTTTTATAATTCCAGCTGGAAGTACAATAGGTATTTTGATAACTACTTTTATTTGTTATTTTTTAATTTATTTATTTAATAAAGTATTTCCTGATTTAGAAACGATTTCATATATGATATGTATCAGTATATGTAGTATACTGTTTTTTTGCTTGTCTATAATAAATATCAAGAGAAGAAAAACTTCTAAATTAAGTCACTCTAATTATAAATATTATTTAACTGTAATCATATTATTGATTGTACTATCAACCTATGTTATTTGTTATGCATATTTTATGCGTCATGGTAAATTATATGCTGGTCCAACTGTTGAGTCTGATTTATCACCACATACAGCTTTGACATCAGCCTTTGGTATAGGTAATAATATTCCTACTAATTATCCACACTTTAGTAATGATGGAATTCGTTACCACTTCCTTTTTTACTTTTTTACCGGACTATTGAAATACTTAGGGATGAGAATTGATTTAGCGCTAAATATCCCATCAATTATCGGATTAGTAAGTGGATTAATGCTAATTGGACTTTTTGCTATTTTGATTTCTAATCGTAAGAATACTTTTTTGATTGCTCCATTACTAGTATTATTTAGAAGTTCTTTTGCTATGTTTGATTTGATTATTAATAAACCTATTATTAATTTGATACCAAGAATAATAAAGAACAATGATTGGTTTAAAACAACACCTTACGATGAATGGGGATTATGGGCTATTAATGTTTATGCTAATCAACGTCATTTAATGTTTGCAGTAGCTATAGTAATTGTGATTATTATGCTTTTCATACCTAGTGTTAAAGACTTTTTGCAAAAAATTAAAAATTATAAAAAATGGGATAAATTTAAATATTTCCTTATTAATAAAAATAATTGGATTATTAAAGATTATAAAGTATTATTTCTTAGTCTTATAGTCGCAGTATCTCTTCCATATTTTCATGCTTCTGTAACAGTTTGCTTGTTGTTAATATTATTTGGAATGGCTCTATTCAGTGAAAATAGACTTAGTTATTTGTTAATAGCTATAGTAGCATTATCATCCACATATATTCAGACAGAAATATTTTCACACGATGTAGCTAACGTTATCAGCTTGAAATACATGCCGGGGTTTGTTGTTGAAAATCCAACCTTAACAAGTTGCTTTGAGTATTTATTAATACTTACTGGATTAACCTTTGTTTTAGGTTTTATCTATATAGTTATAAATAGGAAAAAGAAACCTATAGTTTTACTGTCACTGGTTTTCTTATTTCCTACTATATTTGCATTTTTATTTCAATTATCAATTGATATAGTTGCAAACCATAAATTTGTTCAAGTAACAATTATCTTATATGATATTTTTGTGGCATGCTTTATAAGTGATTTCTATAATCATAATATTCTCACTTTAAAAAGAAAAATAGTTGGAATTATTTTAATTGTTTTATTAACTGGAACTGGAGTTTGTGAATGGTTTATTTATACTAATATGAATAAAGGTTTAGCAGAATTTAGTGTGAAATCTGAACTTAGTGATTGGGTTGAGAAGAATACTGATACAAGGGATACTTTTTTAACTCCTTATTGGTCTCTAAATTCTTTATATTTTACAGGAAGACAGATTTACTATGGATGGCCATATTATGCTTGGTCAGCTGGACATGATACTGATGGAAGAAAAAAGAAGTATGAATATCTTTTGACTGGTTGTAATGATAATATTAGTGAGTTTATTGAGATATGTAAAAAGGAACATATAAAATATTTTATTGATACTCTTGAATACTATGATTTTGAAACAATTGATGAGTCTAATTTCCATAGGGAATATATTACTAGTAATTTAGAACTTATAAAAAGTATTCCAAGTGAGAATATGAATATTTATTTAATCTATTAAAAAAGGAGTAATTTTATGAACAAGAGAGATAAGGATTTTATAATAAATAGTATATTATTCATTTTACTTATAAATGCAATTGTCATTGCTCATAATAGGTTTAGTAGTACTGACTTAAGTGTTATTAGTCAGTGGTATGTATTTACGTTTCTCTTAACAATTGTTGGATTACCAGTCTGTTTTAAATTATTTAGAAATTTTAAAGATAAAGGTTATATATTTTCTAAAGTATTAGGCTTTTTATTACCTGGATATTTAATGTGGATATTGTCGTCATTGCATATTTTAAAATTCAATATTGTAAATTCTTATATATGTTTAGTAATTATATTATTAATAGAGTATATTCCTCTAATTATTAAATTTATTATGAATAAAAGTAAAAAAGAATTAATTAGTAAATTTAAGAATATATTACAAGTATTTTACCGAATAGAAGTATTTTTTCTAATAGTATTCTTGCTAGCTAGTTACCTAAAAGCTTTTTATCCAGATGCGAATAGTTCTGAAAAATATATGGATTATGGATATATGGCTATAATTGATCATTCTGATTATATGCCACCAAATGATTTGTGGCTATCTGGTAAAAAAATCAATTATTATTATTTTGGACATTATATTTGTACGTATGCAATAAAGCTATCTAAAGTTGGAGTCAACTATGGTTATAATTTATGCTTACTAACATTATTTTCAGTAACCTTTTTTGCAGCCTTTTCAATTTGTTTTAACTTAATGAATTATAACAATGACAAAAATAAAAAGAATTTGCCGTTAGCGAGTGGACTTATAGGTGCTTTAGCTATATCAGTGGCCGGTAATTTTCATTATGTTGTGTATAATATGATAATACCGACATTTCAAATTATCTTTCATCTGAAAACAGATTATGTATATAGTTTTTATGATTCTACTAGATATATTGGTCATTACCCAGATACTCCTGATGATGCACTAACAGAATTTCCTTCTTTTTCAGCAATAGTAGGTGATATGCATTCACATTATGTTAACTTGTTCTTTGTTTTCTTATTACTAGCTATTCTTTTGGTATATTATTTGAATAATAAAAAAATAATTGAAAGTATTGAAAAGGAAAAGAAAATTTCTACTTCTAAGAACATTGTTAATTCTATTACTATCTTCTTGGGATTATTATTAGGTATATTTAAAATGACAAATTATTGGGATTTCCCTATTTATTTTGTAGTGGTCGTAATAGCATTTTTCGTATCTGATGTATCCATTTATAAAGGTTTTAAAGATGTATTAAAAATGACGACTTTTAGAATACTTACTTTAATTAGTATATCTTCTATCGTTAGTTTACCATTCACTTTAGAATTTATTAAAATGGCTTCTAAAATAGCTTTTGTACCATTTAGAACTAAGTTATATCAATTACTAATTTTATGGGGATTACCAATAATAACAATACTGCTTTACTTTATTGTTTTAATAAAACGTAATCATCCAAAAAAATATGATAAGAAGTTTTTAAGTAATATAGTGGGTATGCAAAATGTGAGTGATATATATATTTTTGTAATTGGTTTATGTGGAATTGGATTAGTAATAGTTCCAGAAATACTCTATGTTGTTGATATTTATTTTGATGGACCGGCACGTTTTAATACAGTTTTTAAATTTACATATCAGAGTTTTGTACTCTTCAGTCTTTGCTTTGGTTATATTTTAATTAAATTAATTACTGATAACAATCGGTTTGTTAAGAAAACTGGAAAAGTATTAATGATTTTATTCTTATTGACTTGTTGCTATGGGTATACAGGAGCTCATCAATGGTTTGGTGAAGTTACCCATAAAGATTACTATAAGTCACTTGATGCTAGAGAGTTTTTAGGACGTGACAATTTGGATTATAAAGGTATTACTACTTTAGATAATGAAAGAGTTGTTAGTTATATTAATTCAAATGCCTCAAAAGATGCAATTGTATTAGAAGCTGCTGGAGATAGTTTTTCAAGTGATAATCAAATATCAACTTTTACAGGAAGGGCAACATTATTAGGTTGGAATGCTCATGAATGGCTTTGGAGGAGTGAGAATTCAAATTTTGATCAACCTCAGATTATAATTGATAGGGAAGAAGTAGTTAATACTATTTACCATTCGGCAGATTATGAGAAGGTTACTAAACTGCTAAAAAAATATCATGTTGATTATATCGTAATTGGTCAAGTAGAAAGACATAAATATGGTATGAATGATTTAAGATTAGAAAATGAGGATTTATTACTAAGTTTGGGCGATGTAGTAGTTGAATCAAATAAAAATGCGAACGCTCCGACATACTTAATAAAAGTAAAGAATATTTAATATAGGAAGGATGAATGTAATATGAAAGAAAAGGAAAAGAGCTTTTTAATAAATATATTGTTATTAAATGTATTCATAATAATGTTGTTCTTTGGAAATGCCCATTTTGGAACAGTTGATTTGGGTATATATTTTAAATGGTATTTAGCTCTTTTGATTTCATCAATAATAGGTTGGCCTATTACTAGTCTTATTTTTGAACAATTTGATGACAAAGGATATATATTTTCCAAAATAATAGGATTGGTTTTACCATCAATAGTAGTTTTCTATTTATGTAATTTAAAGCTAATGAAATATTCCTATTTAAGTTCTTCAATTATATTTTTGATATTTTTAGTAGCAGCAATTATCTATTTGGTAATTAAAATAGTAAAGGATAGAAAAAGTGGAAAAAAGATTAATTTTCAAAATATTGAAAAAGTATACCGGATTGAAGTAATTTTCTTTATAGTTTTGACGCTTATTACTTATGTTAGAGGTTTTTCACCTTCAGTGTCAGATATTGAAAAATTTATGGATTATGGCTTTATGAATAGTATGATGCACTATGATTATTTACCTGCTCCAGATATGTGGCTTTCTGGATTTAGTATTAATTATTATTACTATGGCCATTTCTTTGCGACATTCATTACTAGAATAGCTCATATTAGTATTGATTATGGTTATAATTTTATGCTGGTTACTCTTTTCGTGACTTCACTTTTTATGGGATATTCAATTGTTAATAACTTATTTAAATTTTATTATAAAGAAAAGGGTATTGTTGGAAAGAGAACAAAAATAATACCTCCTATAGGTGGTGTTTTAGCAGGACTAGCTAATACAGTTGCTGGTAATGGTCATTTTTTAGTTTATAAGTATATTGTTCCTTTCTTTAATAAACTTACAAATCATACTTCTAAATATGTTTATGGTTGGCCAGACTCTACCAGATATATTGGAGAAAATCCACCTTCTCCAGATAAGACAATTACAGAATTTCCAAGTTATTCATTTTTAGTAGGTGATGTTCATGCCCATTTATCAGATATGATTATTGTATTCTGTGTAATTGCTATTATATTGGCTATAGTTATCAAGTTTAAGAAAGATAAATTAGGAATAAAGAAAAACAGTTTTTCTTTAAAAAATGTTTGTAATATATATACAATTACCTTGGGTGTACTAATTAGTATTATGAAAATGACAAATTATTGGGATTTTCCTATTTATATAGTTGTTTGTCTAATAACATTCTTTATAATTAATCTTTTAACATATAAGAAAATTAGTAATATTTTGTGGTGTACTATACTTCAGATTATAACTATTTATACAATTACTAGTATTATTAGTTTACCATTCTCATTACAATTTGTTAGAATATCTACACAAATAAAGTTATGTAAATATCATACTATGTTATATCAATTGTTAATACTATGGGGAATTCCATTCTTTATATCGTTGGTATATATTATAAATAGTATTGGCAAGAAAGAAATAAAGAAGAAAGTAAAGAAATCTACAAAAAATACAAAATGGTATAAAAGAATTGGTAATTCAATATATGATTATATAATAAATTTAACTGCTGCTGATTTGTTTATTGTAATATTAATAATCTGTGCACTAGGATTAATAATTGCTCCAGAAATTATCTATGTAGTTGATATTTATGATGATGCCCCTAGAGCTAATACAATGTTTAAGTTTACCTATAATAGTTTTATGATGTTTGGACTTAGTATGAGTTATATGCTTATAAAACTTATTATGGAAAAAAAGAAATTTTATAAAATTTTTGGTATTGCTTTTATGATATTATTTGTATCTACTTTTCTATATATTGTAGATCCATTATTTGGATGGTATGGAAATATTCTTGATTCAAAAAACTATCAAGGCTTGGATTCAACAAAGTTCTTAGAAGATTATTATATTGCTAATTATATGCCAGAAAATTTAGTTGATTATTCTGATCATGATATTACTATGGTTGATGATTTAGCAGTAATAAATTGGTTAAAGGCAAATGCTAATTCTGATGATGTCATTTTAGAGTATCCTGGTGATGATTTCTCCTTTGATAGTAGAATTTCTACTATGACGGCTTTACCAACACCTCTTGGATGGTCGGCTCATGAATGGTTATGGAGAAGTGTTAATTTATCAGTGGATTTTCCAGATGATCTTCAAGAAAGAGCAGATGATGTTATTGACATATATACTTCTGAAGATATGGAGCATAATAAAGAATTATTAAAAAAATATAATATTAAATATATTGTAGTGGGTTACATGGAAAGATTACATGTTTCTCCAGAAACTTTAGAGTTACCATATGAAGAAAGCTTATTAACTTTAGGTGAAGTAGTTTTGGAAACAAGTAATAATAATTCTGGGCATCCTACGTACATAATAAAAGTAAATTAAAAGAAGCTATTTTAAAGCTTCTTTTATGTTTTTATTTATATTATAAAAATCTTTTAAAGATTTCAACCCAATTTTAAATATTTTCTTAATATTAATTGAATTAACTCCACCTTGTCTAGGTTTAAAAGTAATATCTATATACCTAACTTTTAATTTAGCCTTAGCATATATTACTGATAAAATTACATTTGATAAATGATAGTCTTTTGGTACTAGCTTTATGAATTTTTTTAGTGTTTTACATTTCATAAGTCTAAATGGAGTATTAGCATCTTTTATACTAACATGAAATATCATAAATAGAATAAATTTTAAAGTTTTAGTTACAAAAACTCTACTTGAACCATCTTGTCTATGTTTTCGATAGCCAATAACCATATCATAATTTTTTCTTTCATTCCAAAAATCCCAAAACTCATCCGGTGATGTTTGACCATCAGAATCAGTTTGAAAAACATAGTCACATTTGTTTTTAAGAGCAAAGTTATAGCCATATAAGACTGTTGCGCCATGACCTTGATTCTTTTTTGTTATGGGAATGAATTTTTTATACTTTTTTTCTAGTTTTTTCATAATAGAAAAAGTACTATCTTTACTACCATCATCGATTACAACTAATCGTGAATCTTTACTCATTTTTTCAATTACTTTGTGCCATTCAGAAACAACTTTTTCAATGTTAGCTTCTTCATTATAAGCTGGAATAACTATGTAAAGTTTATCCATAAAATACACCTTCTTTTCTAGATTTTAGCATATTAAAACATATTTTTCAATTTTGAGTATCTATAGTCGATGTTTAAATATAAAATAATGCTTTAAAAAATAAAATAATTATTATATAATGTAAGTATAGAAGAGGAGAGATAATATGGGTTTAATAAAAGCTGCTGTAGGGGCTGTTGGAAGTACTCTACATGACCAATGGAAAGATTATATTCGTTGTGAAGATTTAGGAAATGATATTTTAATGAAAAGAGTATCTACTCCTAATGGAGTTATTTCAAAGGATAGTGCTATTCAGGTTGGACCTGGACAAATAGCTGTAATCTTTCAAAGTGGTAAAATTTTAGATGCAACTGCTGAAGAAGGAATTTATACTTTTGATGCATCAAGTTCTCCAACTTTCTTTGCAGGAGATTTTGGCGATGTATTTAAAGAAATGTGGAATCGTTTTACTTATAATGGTGGAGTTGCAAAAGAGCAGGCAGTATTCTATATCAATGCTAAAGAAATTATTGATAATAAATTTGGTACACCTGCACCAGTTCCTTTCCAAGACTGGTCACATCCAATTCCAAATCAAATGACTAAGGAAATGACTCCATTAAGAGTTCAAGTTAAATGCTTTGGTAAATATACTTTTAAAATCAGTGATCCATCTACTTTTATGAGTAAGATTGCTGGTACTGCTGAAGAGTATAGAAAAGATGAAATTTTAGAACAAATGAGAAGTGAAGTTGTAGGAGCATTCCAAAATGTACTTAATGAATTAGGTACTGCTGAACATAAAACACCAGTACTTGAATTACCAAGTGCTACTGATGAAATTAAGAAAGCAATGGATGAAAAAGTATTCGATCAACCAATTCGTGATCGTGGAATTAATTTAGTTGGATTTGTAATTGAAAGTGTTACTCTTGATGATGAATCTAATAAGAAAATTGATCAATACGAACTTTCTTCAAATGCTTACATGCAACAAGGAAAACTTGTTGGAAGCTTTGGAGATGCTGTTGTTGATGCCGCAAATAATCCTAATGGTGCCATGAATGGTATGATGGGTGTTGGTATGGTAGGAATGGCTAGTGGAGGCATGATGCAAGGTGCTGTAGCTGGAGCATTCAATAATCAAGGTACTGATGCTAGTCAAATGAATGGTGCTGCTGGAGCAGTAGAAGGCCAAGCTGGAGGATTTTGTCCAAAATGTGGAGCAGCTGTAGGTGATGATGCTTTCTGTAGTAAATGTGGAAATAAGTTAAAATAAGCAACAAAGGGCACAGTCGTGCTCTTTTTTTTATTGCTTTATTGTGTTATAATTACCTAGGAGGGATATGATGAAGAATATTGTGTTTTTATTACCGGCATTTATATCTATCAATTACAATAAAGAAAAAAATAGTTTTAAAGATCTAGTGGTTGAATATGGAATTTTTTGTTGTGTTATTAACTTATTAGTTTTATTGGCACTAATAATAGTGGGACGTGCCAATGAATCTTTAGAGGGCTCTGACTCATTCAAATTTTATTTTTTATATCTTATAGCTAGTGTTGTGATTGCTTATTGTTTGCCTAGAATTATTAATTATTGTAAAAAGAATTTTAGTTTTAAAATGAAGAGAGTTACAAATGAAAAAGAATAAGAAATTTAAAAAAAAGAGATACATTTTTTTATATGTATTAGTTTTTTTGTTGACATTATCTGTCACTTCTACTAATTGGGCAATTAATAAGTTTGCTTTTTTAAGCTTTGATGAAGCAATCTTTCAATTAACTTCTCCGATTAAAAGTGCTGAAAAATCAATTTTAACTAGTTTTATAACAGATAGTTTGTTTATTGCTATATTATGTTCAATAATTATTTTTGTAATACTATTCTTAGTTTTGGATTATTTATCATGTGAAAAAATAGGCTTTGAAATGAGAATATATAAACGAAAATTGAAGTTTGAAATAAAGTCGTTGTTTTTCAGAATATTACTTGGATTAGCTATATTAGGTGGCACAATAGGCATTATTTATAGTTGCCTTAATAAAATAGGATTTATAAAATATTTAGACAATCAAATACACGATTCATTATTTATAGAGGAACATTATGTCGATCCTGAGGACACTAAATTAACTTTTGATAAGAAAAAAAAGAATTTAATATACATATATGCTGAGTCATTAGAAAGCACTTATTTTTCTAAAGAATTAGGTGGTGAGACATCTTATAACTTATTAGAACCAATAACTAGTTTGACAGCTAATAATATTAATTTTTCTGATACAAATAAATTTGGAGGAGCACTTTCAGTTCAAGGAACAACTTGGACAACAGGAGCAATGATTGCCCAGACAGCGGGATTACCACTTATGGTAAGTGGTGAATTTGCTACTGAAAATAAGCTATCATCTATGCTGAAAGGAGCTACTACATTAGGAGATATCCTTAATGAAAACGGTTATAATCAAATGTATATGATTGGTTCTGATAGAAGCTTTGGTAATAGAGGAGTTTACTTTAAGGAACATGGAAATTATACAATATATGATTATAATACAGCTAAGAAAAATAAAAAAATATCTTCAGACTATTATGTTTGGTGGGGATATGAGGATTCTAAATTGTTTGAATATGCTAAGGAAGAAATAACTAAGTTATCAAAGAAAAAAGAACCATTTAACTTTACTATGTTAACTACTAATACGCATTTTACAGATGGCTATTTAGAAAAAAATTGTTCAACAAAGTATAATATTCCATATTTTGATGCTATTTATTGTAGCGCTGGTCAATTAAATTCTTTTATTACATGGATTACTAAACAACCTTTTTATGAAGATACAACTATCGTTTTAGTTGGTGATCATGTTAGTATGCAGTCAGGTATATATTCTGAGGATACTGAAAGACGTGTATATAATTTGTTTATTAATTCGAGTATAAAAGAAGGAAAGTTTACTAATAGGGAATTTTGTACTATGGATTTGTTCCCAACTACTTTAGCAAGTATAGGAGTCGATATTGAAGGGGATAGATTAGGTCTTGGTACTAATTTATTTAGTGATAAAAAAACGTTAATTGAAGAATATGGATATAAGGAATTCTCAAACGAAATGAGTCGATATAGTAAGTTTTATATGAATAAGTTTATAAATGGTAAATAGATTTATAAAAAAAACTTATAAATGACAAAAAAATGTTGAAATAAATGTTCTTATAAAATAAAAAATGACAAAAAAATAGTTAAAAAAAAACTGTTTTTTTGTTTTTTTTCTATGTAATTCTTGAAAATAAAGTACTATAAGAATTTTTTATAACTAAATACTTTATCATAGTTTGACACTTTTTATGGTCCTTGTTAGAATAGTTAAGTGTCACGTACAAAAAAGAGGTGTTTTAAATGTTATGCGAAAAACAGCGATTATTTGATACTTGTAAGGAAGATCCATCCCTGATATTTACTTATATTAAACAAGAAAGATTCAGGGATGTAGAAATAATTTTAATGAATAATATGGTTAATATTAATCTAGTAGATAGTGTTGGGAATGATGTTATGACTAGATTACTAAAGGCTAAGCAATATGACTTAGTATTAGCTTTAATGAAGAAGAGAAACTGGAATGTTAATAATCAAAATATTGAAGGGAATACTTTTGCTCATATACTAGCTTGTGATAAGTCTTTAATGGCAGTAAAGGTTGCTGAACAATTGAATAATAAAAGTAACTATATTCCTAATATTAAAAATAATAATGGTGATACAGCCTTAGATTTAGCTCTTCGTAATAACCATTTATGTTTAGCTTTTAAGATATTAGAGGATAAGAGATTTACTAATATTAATATGATGTCTTTTAGAAACTTATTTAATATTACTGTTTCTAACAAATTATATGGTAAATATTCTAAGATCAGTAATTTAGAAATAATAGTTGACAGCTTAATAAAAAAAGACTTAGATAGTGAATTAAAAGGATTAATAAACTATATAAAGAATAATATGGAAGCAATTAAAAATACTATTCTAAATAATAGAACAGTAATACTTGATTCAATTATTAATAATAGTTTAGTAGAGGCATAGGCCTCTTTTTTATTGTGGAAAAAACAAATGTATAGTATACTATTTATAATAGGAGAGGGTAGTATGAGAAAGAATAAGTTTATTAAACGTAAACAAGATAGTATGAAAACTACTATTACTTTATTAATACTCATACTAGGTCTAGGATATGCCCTTTTACAAAGCAATTTAACTATAACTGGACTAGCTAATATGGCTAATCCAACTTGGAATATACATTGGGAAAATGTTCAAGTATCAAGTGGTTCTGTCACAGGAACTAATGTCGTAACAGCTCCAACTATTCAAAATCAAACGACAGTAAATTACTCTATAATACTACCAAAACCAGGAGATTATTATGAATTTACTGTAGATGCAGTTAACTCAGGTACAATAGATGGAATGATAGATAGTATTACTTCTAAACTAAATGGAGCGACTATTACAACTTTACCTGAATATTTAAGTTATACAGTAACTTATTCTGATGGAGCACCGCTCGCAGTAAATCAAGAATTAAAAGCAGGAACAACAGAAACTTATAAAGTAAAAGTAAAGTATAGAGATGATATTACTTTAAGTCAAATACCAGTAAGTGATCAAACATTAAGCTTACAATTCACAGTTAAGTATCGACAAGCTACTAGTGATGCTACTTCTATTGATCATTCTTTTGCTAATCAATCATGGGAGGCAATAGTATCAAATGTAAAGTCAGGTAATACAAGCAATTACAATGTAGGAGATACAAAGACAGTAGATATGGGAACACTAGGAACACATACATTAAGAATAGCCAATATGAGCACACCAAGTGAATGTAGTACAACAGGCTTCTCCCAAACAGCCTGTGGCTTTGTATTAGAGTTTGCAGATATCATCACAACCCATAATATGAATCCAGTAGGAGAATATAAAGGAACACAATATAATTATGGTTGGAATGTAGATGGATGGCCAGCAAGTAGTATGAGAGATTATATAAGTACAGATATTTATAATGCGATACCGGAAGTATTAAGAAATGCCATAATAAACACAACAGTAGTATCGGGACATGGATCAACCAGTGGAGAGAGTAACTTCACCTCAACAGACAGATTATACTTATTAGATGCTAAGGAAATATACGGGGAAAGTTTTACAAGCTCATACAATACAGCAAAAGACTATGAAAGGCAGTTGGATTATTATAAGAATGCAGGAGTAACAGCAAGTAATTACTCAGGAGCAATAAAACAGAGAAATGGTTCAAATTCTATATGGTGGCTGCGCTCGGCCTCTTCCGTTAATACTAACGGTTTCTACGGTGTGTACACCAATGGTAATTGGATCGACAACTTTGCGCGTACTACTAGCGGGGTTTCGCCAGCTTTCCGAATTGGATAAATGTATAAAGAAATAAGCAGAGTAATCTGCTTTTTTAATTTACTATTTTTAATAATTTTGATATTATATGTATGTTGATGGGAGTGGTATGTGTGCATTTACCAGATTTTTTAGAGGCTAAAACTCGTGATAAAAGAGATTTAAAAAGATTTGATTATAAATTAGATGAAAGTATTAAAGATAAATATAAGGGTAAAACATATTTTATTAAGACTTATGGTTGTCAGATGAATGAACATGATAGTGAAAACATAGGTGCTTTATTAGAATCTATTGGTTTTACTAAAGTAGATGATTATTTAGATGCAGACTTAGTACTTTTAAATACTTGTAGTATACGTGAGAATGCTCATAATAAAGCTTTTGGTATGCTAGGTAGACTAAAACACTTAAAAGCAGATAAGAAAGACTTAATAATAGGTTTATGTGGTTGTATGGCTCAAGAAGTTAGTGTAGTTGAGAGAATACTTAGAGACTATAAGTTTGTTAATTTTGTTTTAGGTACTCATAATATGCATCAGCTACCTAATATAATTGATAAGGCTATTGAAGAGAATAAACAACAAATAGAAGTCTTTTCTCGTGAAGGAGATCTTTATGAAGGACTTCCAGTAGTTAGAGCTAACAGTTATAAAGCTTATGTTAATATTATTTATGGTTGTGACAAGTTTTGTACATATTGTATAGTTCCATATACTAGAGGTAGAGAAAGAAGTAGAGCTAGGGAGGATATTTTAAAAGAAGTAGATGAATTAATAGAAGCTGGTT
>ERZ842401.2193-NODE-2193-length-26443-cov-10.685577_pt1 | contig 26443 bp, 16 predicted proteins | sample MGYA00521270_ERZ842401 | MGnify/ENA primary metagenome ERZ842401 (study PRJEB31892, sample SAMEA3878208) | bioreactor metagenome | biome: Moose rumen | place: Sweden | collected 2011-10 | study: EMG produced TPA metagenomics assembly of the PRJEB12797 data set... | reverse complement strand
GTTTCTGTAGGCTCTTCATACTGTTCTTATACGATGTGCCTAATATTTCGCGTGTTTTGTCATGCACACCAAATACCAACCAAGCAAACCCTTTATCTCTTAAGTTCGCCTCGTTACTCAATGCGGAGAAGTACTTGCCCAAGTCATCAAAACTAAAACTGTTCTCCGCTTTCTTGAACTCTACCACCTCATCTTCGTGATGGTAGCGCAAACTATTGAATGTCTCGTATATGTTCATATTCTAATAACGTTTTTGCCCAATGTATTATTATCTCTTCTATCTCACGTCTGCTTTCTTACATCGTTTAGTCTCCTTCTACCCATACTCCAGCCATACTCACGTATAAGGCTGTAAGTAAACTACAGTGAGTAATATGTGGCTAAACGTCTGGCTGTCATGAAAATCCATTGCTGCTAGAGTCTCGTCGTCATTATTGAATTCCGAGCCATCTTCAAAGATTTCTTCCACCCACTCAGAAACTTCTCTGTTTCTTAATTGCCCTATTCCCACCTTTTGTTTTACTTGGAAAAATGAGCTTTCCATACCAGTTTTTACTCTATGTCTCATATTGATTCATTTTTAAGCTTCTTCTATTTACATTTCAGATATAATCTCAATTCCTTCTCTATGAAGAGACTTACCTTGTCATAATTCTCAACGAGATAGTCAATCCATAGCGGATTTATTGTTATATGATCTTTGGCTATACTATATGGGCATCTCGAATCTGTTTTGTTAGACTTTGCAATGACTTCTTCATTGTTCGTGAAGGGAATCCATGGTGAAAGGAATCTATAAGGAACATTATTTAATAAAGGCATCAACAATTTGTTCCATTTCCATTCATAAAAAGTTTCCCGTATAGTTTCCTCCACAGTATTCTCTTTTGCAGACCTGGCCAAATAGGTTCCCGTTTGAATGGCTTTCAGATAGACGGGTAATTGGTCTTGTGATGGGAATTGACATTCTACGACAAAGACGTATCTCCAGGCTATCGAGGCCATTTCAATTAAAATGTCCTTAAACAAAATCGTTTCCTTCCTAATCTCGTGATAAATCTTTATGATGGCTAGAAACCAAAAATATTTGTAGCTTGTAGCCTTCTTGTCAAAAGCATGCCGTAATTTGTCTATATCAATATCCTTTAACGAAATAGGCTCCTTACTCTTGATGCCTGATGTAATTCTTCCATCGAAAGTTACGGAGTAAACATCATTAGCGGGACTCGTGAACACAAGTTTTTCATCTTTCTCTATGGCATACCCTATTAGATGACCACCTTCTTCATTCTCATGTATCATCCGATAGCCTCTATCATCTATAGGTCTTTTTATCCAAATATTCCCAACATTGTTTTTATATCCATATGGATAATATCCCAACTTAATAAATCTGTGATTTATGATAAGATAATATCCAGTCTTAGAAATACCAACCCTGCATTTGCATTTCAAAAACCGCTTACTTCTCTTCGACAATCGCACATTTTCTGTATAAGTCCATATAGGGAGCGTTTCTTCTCTTTCAGCAGCTTCGTCTTTATCGGGTTGTTCTATATCAACTTCAACATCTTTATATGGAAAGGCGTCAAAGGTATCAACGAAAACATGTTCAACTTCATATTCGTCATTCTCGTTTGGAATTTCAGGTATTCTATTGCATATTTTTTCAATAGATTCTTTTATCATTTCATGATGTTTGAAGGTGTTGGGATCCGAAGTGTTTTTTTCAAAAACCTCGTTGCCACATTCATCAAACCAACATCCATCTACCTTCACTCTCCTCCTTCCATCATATTCTATATCTTCTATCAAATCTATTAATTCATTGCAGTTAAGCTTTTGGTGCAACATCGATTGCCGATTTGCCAGCAAGATATTAGGTCCATTGAAGAAATTCCCTTTGCAACCTCTCTTTATAAGCCCAATTGAGATAAAAGAAAAAGTAAGACTCACTCTGTAATATGATTTGTTTATTTCCTTTACATTGCCTGTTGAGGAATAGACAAGGTTTTTGTCCTGATCGTAGATGTTACACTTGTCGTTACAATTTGCCACAGAATAGATATGAGACTCCAAAACTACTTCTTTACTTGATGATGGCAATATCACATTTGTATTTTCATCAGACATTCCGTCTTTTGCTTTTGCGATTTGTGTAAAATTGGCTTGCAAGAATGCTATCCTGACTTCTTTTAATGTTTGTGTTTCTTGGGTGTTCCTTACAGTTGCAGTTGGATTTGTACTATCTTGTTCCTGTATATACTGGTTTTTAACTGGTTGTACTTCTGGGGAAACTGCGAAAATCATATCTCGCAGTTTTTTTATAGCTTTCTCTTTAATCTGTCTTACTCTTTCGCGCGTTAAACCGTGAGATTCTCCAATCATCTCTAATGACTCTTCTCTTACTCCTATACCAAATACCCTTATTAGAATATCTCTTTCCCTTTTTGAAAGGCGAGCAAGTAGACTTCCGACATAATAATTGTTATATTCGTTGTTTTCATAATCCCATATATTATTATGATTGTCTTCGAAAACGTCCAAATCTTCACATGGGATGCATGTGTTCTTTAGATTATTAGGAAGGCTGTCAAGAAAAGAAATTCTATCAAGATTATCCTCGTCTGCAACCTCAATCTCTGTTATTGGGGGTAGAAAGCCATTCTTATGTTCATATTTTACTTTGAGATCCCATATCTTTCTATGAAGGATTTGCACACTCAAAGGAAATTGTATCAATGAAGAATCTTTAATTATTGCGTCAGTTATATATCTCCTTATCCACCATGGAGCATAATGCATAAATGCCAAGCCGCGGGTTTCATCAAAACGTTCGGCAGCTTTAATAAGTCCCAGAAATCCCTCTTGTAACAAATCTTCAAATTCCAGACCTTTATGAAGAAATTGTTTTGCAAGCCCTATAACATACCTCATGTTTGCCCTCACTAATTTATTCCGAGCAGAGATTTCCCCTTTTCTTACTTTTTGGGCTAATTCTACTTCTTCTTCGGCTGATAATAATGCTTCACGACCAAATTCTATATAAAAATTATCTATTCGTTTGCAAATTTCTAATGACTCATCAACTATTCTTTCGCTGATTACCAATAGCCTATCATTTTGAGAGGTTGCCTTTGAAGTCTCAATCTCTTTCACTATCATAGTTGGCACATAAGCATCAGCAGGCTTATCAAAGATAGTGGCACTGGGATTCTCTGTGAGGAACTTCATTAAAGATCTCCTGAACATTTCAGGATGCTTCTCGCGAAGAATCTGGTATGCTTCCTTCAATTCATTGCCATCATTAAGGCAGTTTATCAGCAGTTCCAGTAGCTCATCACTGAGATATTTTGCAAAAATCGACGGATAGTAATTCGTGTCGTTGCTTACATCCGTCTTTTTTTGTTCATCGCGATCAACAAGCTCCTGAGAGGAAGCGAAGAACTGCGGGAACAGTGAACCTTCCCAGAAATCTCTCTTGTAATCAAGAATATCTACGGCATTACAAAAGAAATCATCGATTACTTTTTCTCTAAAGCATATCCTGATTTGCCTTATTAATGCAATATCCCCCTTGCGCTTACTCAGACCATCGAATGAAAACAACAGAGTGTTTCCTATATCCGACAGAGTGCCATTTTCTCCGAATCCTACTACCTTACAGGAGTTCCAGGAATTGCTTGAATTATGCACCACATAAAAAGCAACGCCATCAATAGTGTCACGCAAACAGATGTCGCCAACCTTTATAATGTGCTGGCGATTGGAGTCCATAATATCAAAAGGCCCCTTTAGCTTAGAATATCTGTTTACAAAATATATGTTCATACTGGAACAAAGTTCAATAGTTTCTCTTCAGATTCGCCCAGGAAGTAGGCTTCAATGAAATCCCATCGCTGTTCGTTAGTCATTTTTGTCGTAAAGAAATAGGTAAAGATTCTCTCTGAGTAGCGGTACTTCTCGTAAATACTTTCCAATATATCATTCCGATATTTACCGCTTTTAATCAAGGCATTCAGGAAGTATGGGTTGTTAATACGGACAAAAATGGCAGGCAAGTCGCCACCTTGACGTGCGTAGTCGGCATCTCCTAAACTATTCAGAAACTCACTGACCTTTACTATAGGATCCTTGGTGTCACAATACACGCATATCTCATTAGAGGTCACTGCTGATTTATATGCAGAACGATACAAGTGGCTGGTATTTTCATAACCACTTTGAATCAACTGGAAAGATTCCGTTCCGTCAGATGTCTTGTAGACACTGCAATATGCTGATGTATCGCCTCCAAGTCCATGATTGGTTGCATACAACAATCTGAAGGTCTCTACGAATTGCTCTTTCTTAAGCGCATCATAATTAGAAGGTAATAAACCTTTCATCTTTTCTATGCTCATACGGTGTCCCGTTATCTTCATCTCATTGAGCATGCGATGTGCCTCATTAAAGAACTGATCGACATCTGCCAACACATGTTGGACGGAATTGTGGAGGGTCAGAGTAACCTTATTCTTCAATTCTACGTGGTAATTTTTGAATATCTTTCCTGTGGCAAGCATCGTCTTAAACATCGGAAAACTAACACTGCTATATCTCTCTATCCAGTATTTGTCTGCATCGAGAACATATACGTTGTCTGTGATGTGTCGCAGATAATCATGGTATCGTCGATAAAATGCTTTGGTCTCACTCTCATCTACCTCTATGAAGCATTTGCTGAACAAACTTTTGGGTCTGACTATCAGAGAATGGAATCTAAGTTTGTTAAGCAAGTCATTGCTGACAAGGAGCAAACAACTCTTAAGGTTCTGGTCTATATCATCTGGAGCAGATAGGGGAAAGATGTAGCTGAAGTCCGACGCCGAAATCAACATATTTCTTTTTTCACCATTGATCCGATACAAGGCCATCAGTTTCTTCAGCACCTGCATCAGCTGATATGGTTTGATTGCCGACAGTCCGTGGAGCTGACGGATATATCTAAAATCGTTGGGAGAGAAATCTATTTTTGCGATACCTGTTATCTTGGGATCTCTCGCCAAACGGCCTATTTCTTGCACATAGTCTGACAAACATCCAGTTGGAGCATGATGATAAACCTCTGAGATGTCGGAAACGTCGATACCCATACCAAAAGCCTTTGTGGCACACATAATAGGACTAGTTCCAGTTCTAAATGCTTCTGCGTTTACAACCTTCTCATTGGCAAAAATCTGAGCATGATAACGTGTCACCTTATCTTTGATGTCTGCTATGTTATCACTTAGATAAATGGCATCGACAGTCCTACGAAAGGGGAAGTAAACAATGGCTTTTCGTTTTGCAGCCAAGGCCTCTCTTATCCTTTGGATGGTTAACTTTCTTCGCTTATCTTCATAACTCGAATGGATATTCGATTGCTCAATCTCAAAAACAATATTGGTTCTTCTTACTACTCCGACGAATTTGATACAGGGATCCATATTGAGTGACCTGATCGTGTCAAATACCATATCATTCTTGCCAGAAGGGTCCCATACAGCAGTAGCGGTAAGGGCAAAAATCGGGAATGGGTAGTTGAGTATTCTCCTTGTTTTGCGAAGGTAGTCCCCAAGAAACCAATAATCCACACGGAAATCACGTCCCCATGTGGTCACAGTGTGGGCTTCATCTACTACCAGCAAGCCCAATTTACGTTCGCCAATAAAAGACTTTATGGTGTATGACAGCAAGAGTTCGGGCGATAAATAAAGAAGATTGTTTTTCCCTGCCCTTACACCTTCCAAAATCGATTCTTTTGCTGCAGCCGTTATATTGCTATTCAAAGTGGCAACAGCATCATATCCAGTCAGGCCCTCTACTTGGTCATTCATCAAGGCTACCAATGGAGAAACGACAATCGTCAAAAGACCGTACTTCTGTGCCAGATAGATGGCTGCTAACTGGAACAATAAGCTCTTACCTGCACCTGTAGGCGATGTAAGTAACACGTTGCCCACTTTGCTTTTTTCGCCACGATATGCATGCTCTGCCTGTTGCACGACAGTTTCTATAATCGCCCCTTGCGATATTTCTACAATATCATGGTTAATGCTGAGGTCGTTGTACATCTTCAGTTTTCTAAAGGAATCATACCCCCATACAGATTTTAGCAAGTAATATAGTTCCTGTCTTGGCTCAACACTGATATTGCGTGACAGTTTGTGTACATGTACAGGAGAACCGAACTCTTTTGATGCTTCGACAAACACCTTTACGCTATTTTCGCCTATTTCCTCCGCCTCCACAGCATACTCTGTCTGACCTATACTCATAAAGGAATATAGTGACTCTAAAACACCATATAGCGAACCGTCCTTTGCTGACAATATCTGAATGTCATTGTTGTCACTAACTAAACTTTCCGGTTTGAAAGGTACTGGAGGTATGAGTTCTTTTACATCCAGGCATGAGTTCGAATCGGAATAATTGTCAATATACTGAACCCGTTGAATATCATCATCTGTTATACAGAAAGAATAAAAAGCACTGTATAGAGCCGTTTCACCTTCTGTGTCCTCAAAAGCAGAGCTGTCAAAGTCTGGGATATCAGTATTTGTGGGATTCGGATATAGCTCAAGCATGTTGTTCTCCAGTACACATATCTTTTTCTGAAGAACTCCCAATCCTGTAATTTGCGTACACAGTTTTATGAAAGACTCAATCGTGCAAATGGATTGCTTTGAGCTGTCTGATGACAGGATAGAAAGCATCAGCCTATTCTCGTTGATGTTTTCAAGTACTATTTTCCCCTTCTCAATGACATAATCATCAAGCAATGAGAATTCCCTGCCAAGACCTTCTATCAGGTTTGGAGAAAAACCTTTTAGCGCGATTATGTCATAGCCTTGACAATCGCTACAAATCTTATTTCTTATAAAGTCAGTATTCATAACGGATTAAATCATCGTCCAACAAATGATGGTCAACGTCAAGCGACTGACTCATGATATAATCATAAGCAGGCTTGGTCTTACCATAGGAAAGTAACGTTGTATTAAGGTCCGCCACCCTCTTTTGGAATAAAACATAAATCTTATCACAGATAGAATTCAGATAAATCTTTGTGCCATCAGAAAGATCTTGCTTCTTCCATACTTTCAACAGGTCAAACTTGCCAAATGTCCGAGAAGACATAATAGCCATAGCGTAGGCTATCACGCTGGCTTTGCCGTTCGCATATTGCTTGTTATCGGGTCTTGATAGCAGATACTTATATATAATCAGCAGTGCTATCGTCTTTTTGTAGTAATCTTCATCAGGGATAAATCCTCTTTCCACGATAGATTTCATGAAGGCAGCATACATAGTTGTTGCTCCCTTAACAGCATCGTATGGCAATTGGTTCCAGTTAGACCATATCCTTGCCACGTCCTCCTTCGAGAACTTTTTCTTCTTTGGGAAGCAAAACTCAAAGTATTCTTTATCTTGTTTTGTTCTTCTTTTCTTACATTCTTCGTCGTACTGGCCTTTCAATCGTTCATAGAACCAGTGGGTAGGCTCATTGTTTGCATTGGGTATTAGAATACCACGCGACAATTGCTCAAACTTGGTATTAAACTCATTACTGACGGTAAAATCAGAATACTGTACCTTATTCTGGAAATTAGACGAGAGTGCTATGTCACCTGATATTTTCTCTATTTCATCACTAACAATAAGTTTCAACTGCACATATACGCCAAGCAAATTCACCTTTTTGTCCGGGTCTGTCGTATTGTTGCTATAGTTCTTAGCATTAAAGATTACAGCGGTAGTTTGTCCTCCGTTAATGATACGGAAATCCGATATTTTCTTCAGAATGCCCATTGAAATATACTGGGATGAAGAATTGCTGTCTGGGTCTGTCACATCTGTTTTCTCAGTATTGTCAAACGATTCAATACCTTTTGCGAGGGCCGTAATTCCATTGTTATAAGCAAGGAACATTTCATTTTTCTTGCGCAATGTATCGAGCATGGCCACATTTGGCTTTTTGTCTTTTGCTCCCTTTAAGCCCAGGAAATAACGGACATTGTTATACAGCAGGTTAGTGTTATAACGCTCATATAGCTGGAATAGTAGCTTTGCTGGGAACATAGCCTGAATACATTTGTAGCCATACTGACTGGACTCCATCTGTATGAAGGGTATTTTGTATCTTTTATAGTCCTCAGAACTAAAGTCAATGTCTATTGCCATGTGGTCACTCATTGAATGAGTATTGGCATAAAGCTTCTTTAAATCCCAGGTGTCATGGAAAAGCGGCTTTACTACCGTTACCTTTTTTACAGTCAAGTTGTTGATGATATAGTTAGAGAGAACAACGATGTTTACAGAATTGAATTTCTGTACGTTGTCGTAGATATGTTTCAAAGCCCGGTATTCTGATGAAGATGAATCCACATCAGTATAGGCACACCTCACAGCCTGATTGTAAAAACCCTGTGGACGATTTATCAGTGGCTGACATTCGGTATTGCTCTTAGTTTTTACTTCAGGAAGAGGATTGTAGTCTGTATAGAAAAGATATAGCACTTCTCCGTTAACACTTTCTGCATAAGCATGAATCTCACCAATCGTGACACCATTAGACTTTGTTAGTTTACAATGCTCTATAACAGGATCTGTGCAATCAAGTAACTCCACTATCTTATCTAATGCCACCGCTGTAAACGCCATGTCAGGAGTCTGATACTCATCCATCTTGAATTGAGTATCTTCCAATAGTGATGCTACAAAGCTCTGTAATTCTTCATTCATCTTCTCAAAATTTATATGATTTAATAACTGGCTGTATTATTGGTTCTCTATTAGATCATCTATTATGCTACTCAATGTCAGTCCAAAATTTGTTGTTTTAATCTTTTCAAAACATTCTTTTCTCTTTGCAAGAGACAATGTGCTTACATGACTTGATTTCATATCTGTATACATTTTCTCATTGATACTATCGCAGAGCTTATCCATAAAGGATTGAAGTGATTCTGACAGGCACTGCTGTTGCCAAATCTTGTTTAAATCAAGATTGCCTTTTGTAAATAAGTTAAGATATGCCATCGAGTAAACTGTGACTGGCAGTTTCCGAGTTCCATACGTCTTTGTTTCAGGTCTTGATATTATGTATTTATAAATGATAAGCAAAGCAATGGATTTCTTATAGTACTGCTCATCAGGCATAAACTCTCTTTCTTCTAACTGACTTAAATAGTAAATGCAATTAGTAGTCAATCCCAGAACAGCCTTTTCTGGCTCTTGATCCCAACTAATCCATACTTTGGCCAACATTTCGCTATTGAATATCTTATCCTTAGGATAGATAGAGTCAAAATATTCTCCATCCACTCTTGTTTTGCATTTATTCTTTTCTATTTTATGCTGCTCTCTGATACGCTCATAATACCAATATAATGGTTCATGCTTATCATTTGGAACCATCAGCTTTCTTGACAAGGATTCAAACTCAATGCAGCAACGAGATGAATTAAGAAACTCTGTCCGCTTCACCATGTTGTGGTTATTTGAGCTTTTAGCAACGCTATTTATTATCTTTCTAATATTGTTTGGGGTTTCGATAATCTTTACATTAACAAAAACACCGCTCAAATTAATTTCAGGATCCCTTCTTTTGGATTCATATATTGTTGTGATTGTTTGCAGCCCATCAACAACTCTAAAATCTTTAATACGTTTGATAACCCCAAAAGAAGAAGAGCTTCCTTCCGTTTCACTGCTATTAATTATTGCATTATCTTCAAATTGCTGCGTTTCTACATGGCTTGCAATAGCTGTTATGCCATTATTATAAGCAAGGAAATTTGTACTTTCTTCCCTTAAAGTATTTTGCATCGCAAAGTTAGTCCCTCTTCTTTTGATTCCCAAGAAGCTACGAATATTTCCATGAAAAAGCCTTGAATCATATTTCTCATACAACTTAAATAGAAAAATTGCTGGAAATACTGTAGAAACGCATGTGAAATCACTTCCCACCGTCTTTATTTTCCAGTAAGGGAGCTGAAGGTTATCGTAATCAAAATCAAAGTCGAGAGTTATGCCACATTGGCTAGAGTCTGAACGCAAATTGGCATAGAGTTTCTTTAAATCCCAGGTGTCATGACAAAGCGGCTTTACCACCGTTACCTTTTTTACAGTCAAGTTGTTGATGATATAGTTAGAGAGAACAACGATGTTTACAGAATTGAATTTCTGTACGTTGTCGTAGATATGTTTCAAAGCCCGGTATTCTGATGAAGATGAATCCACATCAGTATAGGCACACCTCACAGCCTGATTGTAAAAACCCTGTGGACGATTTATCAGTGGCTGACATTCGGTATTGCTCTTAGTTTTTACTTCAGGAAGAGGATTGTAGTCTGTATAGAAAAGGTATAGCACTTCTCCATTAACGCTTTCTGCATAAGCATGAATCTCGCCAAGAATAAGACCATCGGATTTTGTCAGCATGCAGTGCTCTATAATAGGGTCGGTGCAGTCAAGCAACTCCACAATCTTATCTAATGCCACTGCTGTAAATGCCATTTCTGGTGTCTGATACTCATCCATCTTGAATTGAGTATCTTCCAATAGCGAAAGTGCAAAACTCGTTAATTCTTCATTCTTCATATCCTATATGGTTATTGATAATAGAGCTTTTATCATTTTGGTTTCATTGAGTTAATGGCTCACAATATTCTTTGTTTACCACCCTATCCCTCATAAGTGGCATGTCTGTAAAATTGCGGTGAATATTTTGGATCAAATCCAAATAGTTGTCGCTACCATCATTTCTTATATAGTAAAAAGGCTTTATAGAAGTACAATTCTTATGCTCAAATAATGTATTTAGCATAGTGCGGTCTGAATTACCGCAAGAATGACCCATGACAAGAATCTGGTAAGGTTCAGATTCAATGAACGACAACATCTTACGATAATTGTCTGTTTCAAGATACTTAACGGACTTAATATTAGTTAATAGGCGGTTGTCGTTTAGATTCAATATGTCCTTATAATCCTCATCTAACTCATCACCATATCCGAAAATAACACTATCAGGATTGTTAACATCGCCATGAATCTGATTAACTGTAAAAATTGATGCTTTTTTACAATACAGATCGGCAATATGCGTATAGTTAAAGTTGAGTAGCATTACTTGGTTTGGTAACAACAATTCTACTGGCACATTATCCCATTCAAGGAACTCCTCATTATTGAATTTGTTTTTATATTCTTCTACATATCCTCTTAAATAAGTACTATTTTGGAATTGACTTAATTTGATGTCCCAATCATTATCCTTTAGATTTAACCCCATTTCAATATGGGTTTTTAAGTGCTTTTGACCTTCAATAGATATGTCTGTTTGCTTAAACGGTGCGTATATTTTTTGTTTTATATCCGACTTAAGCATGTTTTCGTTTATGCTTATATTTCTCAAATAATCTATCAGCTTATCTTGTATAAAATATAGTTGGTTATTAAGTTCATCAATTTTCTCATCTTCATCCTCTTCTTCATTTAAAGCATATTCTGTCAGTAATCGATAATACTCATTCTCTATATCTACCCACTTTTTAGTTTGGACACTATATTGTATATTTGCAAAAAAAGTAGATGATATTATTTTGCATAATCGCGTATTGTTAAGTATCTCATTAACAATATCTTTAGTGGGAACGTGCTTATGGGTCTTAATCACATGAAAACCACTCCAAGTCTCTTTCCCTAAATAGTTGAGGGTACAAAGAGCATCCTCTGAAGTTTTAGTAAACTCTTTTTCAAAGCCAGCGACCCGTTGCTCCCAATACCAATCTATAAAATTAGCATAGCTAGTTTTGAGACCATGTGCTATATCAAATCCGTTCCCAATTAATACAAGCCTATTCATATTCTTATCTCTTAGGGCGATTAACAGATAATATTTCCAAGAACACCTCAGCACAGTGTTTGATGTCATTATACTCATTCAGCCACTTACCGCTTAAGCCATTATCATTCCAATCTGAAAATGAAGTAGCATAAATACCCTTAGTAGTCCTTTCGAGCGTATCAATGTTCAGAGATACCTTATTATTAGTCAGACTCATTCTGTCCACGATAAGTTTGAAGTAACTGAAATCACCTTCAATAATAAAACCTTCATCAGCGGCTATGCGATAAATTGAAAGCCAATGACGTTGCTTGCAGAACGTCTTGTCAGACTCACGATAGCCACCATGATTAAACATCTGAACAAGACTTTTACGAAGGACCGCTATTCTTTCCTCCTCCGTCAATTCATCAGCAGGAATAAACGATTCAGCAGCCCTATTATAAGTTTGCCCTTCCTCCTCATCATATCTGAAATCATGAAGGGGAACAACTGAGACTTCATTCTGTCCTACCTCTGCATCATATCCTGCTGCCTCCAGCTCCGTAATATTCATACCCGTCACAAATAGGTACATGTCGATGACTATGCGCAGAGCAGCGTCCACTTCCTGCTCAGAAATATTTATGCTGCCGTGCGATTCTTCATTACGCAGTTGGCGAACCATCGATAACCTTTGATAAAACTCTTGGAATGCAGGATGCGGATTATTCTTTAATCCCTTCAATGCTGGGAAAGCAAAGACCGCATTCGACAAAGTTGCACCTTGTCCTTCTTCTCTGGCTGGCAGCTCTTCTCCATGAATGAGGTAGTAGAGTTTCTTCAGATACACCTCATAGCGCATCAACAGCATGTCCAGATGCATTCGTTTATCTGTCAGCGACAATCCTTCTGCCATGCATACCATGTTTAACGACTCTTTCACCACACTATCCATGCCGTCAAGACTTTCCAGAGAAGGCGTATTCAGCACCATAAAGAGGTTTCGAGTAGTCTCATTAAAACTGCGCATATAGCGTGATAGACCTTTAAAATGGCTGGCGAATGACTCAATGATTCTCTGTCGGAGATTTCTCTCATTATACTCAGGGCGCATCTTCCGACGGGCTAATTCCATCAGGGCCTCCATAGAGAACTCGCCTGATACTGTTCCTGTGGAAGTGGTATCGTAATCGAAGTCTGACTCTCCATTCTCCACGTGGTGCAAATCTGCCATGAAGATAGCGAACAACTGTTCCGCATTGTCAATGAGCATCTGTTTGAAGCGTTCCACCTGAACAAAGTCTGTACGATTCCTCAGGCTACGACGATACCTTGACTGTACCTTCTTGTACTCTACAAATTTCTCGTCTTCAGTGTAGTTATCATCCTTAGCGTATGCAAAGAATTCTTGATCAGTTTTGATATACTGGAACATCAGACCGATTTCTTTCAGCCACAACTGAGCCTGCTCCGCAGACATCTGCTCTGAGTTATTCAACCTTTGCAGGATGTCCAGCACTTGCTCCATGCTCTTTCCTTTCGGGCGTTGTGGGCCAGAGCCTCCATGATGGCCATGTCCTCCACCTCCGCCACCGCTACCATCATCGTCTACCAACGTGATGCCTGGCTCTTCGTCGCTGTCTGTTACTTCAAACTCGTATGGCTCTTCGATATTCCGATTAGCGACTTCTCGATAGATATGGCAGTAAATTTGCCAAAACATCAAGAATACCTCATCGTAATACTTGCTGTCTATTACAAATACATCCTGCAACATCCGGATGCTGGAGAAATAATGTCCCACCAAAGTCCGCAAATCACGGGCTACATTTATTTCCGGTACATAACCCGCATCTGTGGGTTTCAAACCGTTTTCCTCATTATATCTTCTGGCAGCAGACTCTTGATTGAAGCATTGTTCTATCCAACCTCGCAGTCCGTCCTCCATCTCCAATACGAATCCTGTGTCCTCACGTTCATGCTGAAAGCGCGGAAACCACTGCTGGTAGGGTTCGCTGGCTTGCATCTGCCTATAGGAAATTGCCACTAACCTGGCTTCACCTTCTGGGTTGAAGTCAGAGACAACCATATCGCAGTACTCACGAAATGCCGCTTTGATGTTGGCAACGTTCACGTTTTGCCACGAACAATCCACGATATGGCAGTCTTCCTTGTGCTTATTGTATTTGCGATTCACGCGGCTGATGGTTTGAATGGCATTAATACCACTGATTTCCTTGTCAAGAAATAGTGTATGCAGTTTAGGCTCATCGAAACCTGTTTGCAACTTGTCAACCACAATAATCAGTCCATTCTTAGCCTGCCGGAAGTTCTGAATCACTTTGTCTTCACTTATGCCACCATTCTGTGTAGAGCAAGACTCGTGTCGCTGGTCATCGCTATAGACAATAGCAATCGGTGCGTCTTTGTATTTTTTGTATTCTGGTTCCTGGCACTTCTCAGCATACAGATTACGTATAACATAGAAATACCTGATGGCGTTGGGAATGCTGGTCACAGCTAACATCGCCTTACCCTCACCACGAATCTTCTTATAGACCAGACTCACCAAACGCTCTACGATGAATGTAGCTATTTTCTGCCTACGTTCTTCCAAATCGTAGATTTTCTGTTTCCGCAATACGATGTCGATATTCTCTTCATCGCCTTCTTCTACACCTTCCGGCAGTTGGAAGTCAACAGGTACTGCGTATGGTATGATGACCTTTGTCGGGTCGAGAATAAAACCGTCTTCTATGGCTTCACGCATCGTATAGCTGTCAAATGGCACCCAGAAATGCTTGGTCATGGTCATCTTGAATTCGCCGAACTTGCTCAGCGTTTCCTTGCTTGGAGTTGCGGTGAAGCCTATCAACAGGTTTTTCTTTACCACAGTCTGGCCACCAACATTGAATGTCTGTTGCAGTCGAGCGAAAATGTCAATCATCTCCTGATTGTTTTCACCTGAGTTGCTACGGTGAATCTCGTCGATAAGGAAAGCCACTCGCATCAGCTTCAGTTTCTTTCCCGCAGCAGACAAGGCATCTTGCAGGTCGAGGAATTTCTGGATATTCACTACGATAATTCGGATTTTGCTGTCGAGCGCAGAGATGAACGTATCTCTGTCCACTGCTTCCACAAACATCGACTTGTCAATGTTCATGTTCATCATCATGGTGTCAAGTTGGTCGCGTAGTTGCAACCTATCTACAACAATCATTACTTTGTCGTAGGCAAACGCACCCTCATAGCGATAGTCCTTCAGTTGCAGGGCGGTCCAACCGATGATGTTGCTTTTGCCAAAGCCTGCCGCATACTGCATCAACAGCGAATAGACATATTTGTTGTTACAATAGCGTTCACGCAGCAGGATATACTCTTCAATCTTTGGCTCGGGTATGCCTAATACCTGCATCTCCTTGCGGAGTTTATTGATATAGTAGTTTGGTTCCTTCTCATGGTCGAGCATTTCCTGAATACGTCCCATTATCTTGTCACATCCAAATTTCTGTTTCGGACGTGGTGCAATCAGATGGCCGGTATTTGATGTACGTTCTTTTACGCCATCCTTTTTTACGTACTTGTACTCGATGAAGTTGTAGTAGAGGATTTCTTTCTCTATCATCTTCTTGGAATACAAAGCCCGCATTACCTCCTCAAAGCGTTGCTTCTCATCCAAAGCCAGAGAACTAACAGGATAGGGCTTGAAAGGTTCAAGAACAAGTGGCGTGAGTTCGTCAACAGTCTTTGGTGTCTCACTTACAAATCCCTGGTGTGCAGTATCGAAGAACTGGTTGATGCCTCGCATCACGTAGGTCTCATTGCAGTCGCTGGCCGTCAGATGGATGGCTTTCTCGTAGATGGCCATCACCTCCTTACGCTGTTTCATTGCCTGGGGGTTGCGACGCTCCAATTCTGCCAGTGCCTTGATGGTGGACATATAGTCTTTCGCTACTTTCTGCCGTCCATTGTCGCGGGCAGTCTGTCCTTTGGTGGAAGACTTCAGTTCCATATAGCCCAGATAGATGCCGTTCAGGAAGAACATCACGTCAGGACGGATGCCATACAGCTTCACTTCATCCACTTTCAGCGTATGGCTCGATTCTTCCACTACACAGAAGATGTTCTGCTTGAACTCTTCATCGCCTTTCAACTCTGTCCCCGAAACGTAAAACAGCCACACCTTTTCGCCCTCGAAAGTAATGCTCTGATGCGACTTGATATTAAGAAAGGTTGCCACGTTCTGAGCAGACAGAAGCAACTCCTTCACTTTGTCCTTCAAGGCTGTTTGTAACGCCTGTTCATCATGACCGAACTTCAGTAGCAATCGCGTCCAAGTATCGGGCTGACTGTTCTTGACAAACTCACCCAACACTGAGGGGATAAACAAATCATTGCTCACCACAATGTTGCTCTCGTTGCGATAACCCAATCCACCTTTTTCCTCCTGGCGGCAAAGGAATTCCATCACGTAGTCATGCTGTATCTTCAGCTCGTTCATATGCAGTTTATATATTTATACGGCACGTTGGCCTGTTATTACTTCGTTTATCAATGCCCGCTTAAGTCGCTTTGAGGTATCAATCTGCTTGCCGATGTTTTCTACGGCAGCATCTATCTTTGCACATTTCTCATCAAGATAATTGGCAATAGCTTGTTGCTCAAAAAGAGGAGGAAGAATTATCTGTCTTTGACGCATAAATAAAGGTGAAATTCTTTTAAGCCCTCCAACTCCGCACATTGTTGTACATGCTTCGTCTTGGAAACTTGGAGTTTGGACGTAGTAAAACAAGTATCTGACATTAATTTCATTCGTTGCTCTCAAAACGAATATTTCAGAGCTACCGAAACCTATACCATGTTTGAGTTCTTTAGCAATTGCTATATTACCATTTTCGAAGCATGGTGTAACTTTTGCCATAAGCAAGTCGCCATTTTCAAAGAATGTGTATTTCCCTTTCCCTTCATCAAATGCAATGTCTTGCAAAGATAAAGAATCAAGTCTTAATCCTTCCATTGGTAAATAGGAAACGATTCCTTCGTTTCCATCACCTTTGTACTGTGGATTCAATGTTGTAATATCCTTCAATCTTTTAGCTGTCCAATGTTCAGGAATCATTCCAATCCAATTGATGCCAGAATCCCTGAGGGGGACATTAGGATTAAGTCCACGGGTAATAGTCTGATGTATGACGCTCTTCCTCAGTCGTGCATACGCATCCTTCTGTTTCTCCAAAACATTAATCCGTCCGTCTATCTTAGCAAGTTTCTCATCCAAATAATCCACTATCCGTTGCTGAACGGAAAGAGAAGGAATGTCAAACATAAACCCTTTGATATCCTCTACAGCAAGACCTTCTCGGTTAGCTCCTGTCTGAGTAAGGTCAATTTGCTGCTGTCCTTTATCGGAAATAATACAGTAGTGCAAATAATCTGGTTTAACCTTGTTTTTCTTAGGACGTATAATGCAGACATGCTGATTTACATTACCACGTTCAAAGTCTTCTGAGGTATAATAGCACCTGCCAATAGATGCACCAGTGATATTGAGTAAAACATCACCAGGCTTCACCCTAGTTCCTTTCATAGATTCGTCAACTTCTTCAGAAATAAAGGCAATGTCATCCATTAGGAAACCATCGTTCGTCACATTCTGACTTCGGAACAAAGGGATTCCCTCGTCCAAATATGTCTCAGCGCCACCACGAGGCGTTACGCCGCTACCTACCTTAGTTGTATAGTCCTTGATTCTTAACATCATAGTTCAACACCTTTCATCTCTTTAGTTAGGTTCTCCAATTCTGCAAGGATATCCTCAACCTTATCAATTTTCTCTGGCACATAGAATTCCTTGTTAAAGTTCAGCTCCACACCAACCACGTTTTTGCCAAAAACGTAAGGCTTAAATACATACTTCTGCATAAAGCTCTCAACTTCACGCTGGTTCTCGTGCTCATCTTTGTGATGGGGAATAATCTCATAGTCAGAGGTGAGGAATGGCTCGATGGAAATCTTATGCACCACGACCTGCTTCTTATTCACACTAGCCTTGAAAGAGAAGGCTCCACAACCCAAATCGCGTTCCTTGCCATTCTTGTCAGTATGGATGATGGTACACCGTTCTGGCATGAAAGCGTAAACACCATCGTCTTCTGTAGTGACACTCAGTGCAAGCTCTTGCCGTTCGCTGGTAACACGTTTGGCTATTGCCTTGATGTCGTCAGGAGTCAGTAACGAAAGGTCGTCATAGACATCCTCACCAATGGCCAGCGATACTGGTTTCTTGATGGCAAATGCCTTGCCCTCTGGGCATACGGTTTGCTCCACATATATTCCCTCGTCGCCAACTTCAGTTAGGGTGAGCGACTGTTTGTTATAATAGAAGTGTTCGCGGTCGAATATCTTGCAGATTTCGCTTGGTATAAAATCGACCAAAGCCTTAACTATAGCCTCACGATGTTTGTCTGTCATCTCACGTCGCTTGTCACCCTTTGACTTTTTTAGAGGCTTCCAAAGATTGCTTCCATCGATTAAAGCCACTCTGTTTTTACGCTCAAATGGTTTCTCTTTGTTCATTATCCACAGATAAGTGTAGATACCTGTGTTGAAAAACTCGTTCTGAGGCATCTGAATGATGGCTTCCACCCAGTCGTGGTCAAAGATATATTTACGAATATTGCTTTCACCACTGCCCGCGTCACCGCTGAACAGCGTTGAGCCATTATGTACCTCAACGGCAATACCACCTCCAGCCAGTTTCCAAAGAATATGTTGCATAAAGAGCAACTGCCCGTCGTTCACAGCAGGCAGACCACCGGGAAACTGCCCCTTCTGGTCATTCTTGATTTCCTTCTCATATCCGCTCCACTTGGTGCCGTATGGCGGATTGGCTACAATCACATCGAAATCCTTGTCGATAAAAGGGGCAGTAGTCAATGTGTTGCCATAGTGAATATGCGAATGACTACGGAAACGGCTTTCGATAGCAGCCAAAGCATAGAGAGCATCGTTGTATTCGCTGCCCCAGGTATGGATGTTCTGATACCCTGCCTGAGTGTGCAGACGATCGGCAACACCAAACAAAAGGTTGGCTCCACCACAGGTGGGGTCATAAACATGAATATTCTGATTCTTGGGCTTCGTCACCTTCGTGGCTACAATGTCGGCAATCAATGAGATAATATCATCGGGCGTATATTGTTCTCCGGCAGTAGAAGCACTGATGTCAGCCCACTTACGCTTGATATGCTCCTCCAATGTAGTGATGGCTGAGTTGTCGTAGGGCGAGAGGTCTATCTTTGACCAAGCCGTAATGACGGACAGAAGAATCTTCTTACTACGAAGCTCTGCTACATAGTAGTCCATATTGAGGAACTTCTTCTCGTCCTTACCACGTTCTATGCCCAGCAACTTCTTCAGTGTCGGGTCAAACTCGCTGAGATAACTTGCAAAGTCCTGTTCAAAGGTCTTGTCGTTATTGCAAATGTTCTGTAATGTCTTTCCCTGCATCACGATATACTCGTTGTAGCCGCAATTTCGATCAATAAAGGCCTCCTTGAAGTCATCTGGGTCATCCTTTACAGTTAGTCCTTCCTCTTCCTCCACAAGCTTCATAGCATTGAGCATACGTCCTTCGAGCATCATCAGCGCGAAGAACGGCATCATGTAAGCAGGGAAATCACTCTGCTTCACACTGGCCGCTAGCAGCAAATCCGCAATCGCCCATATATCGCTCTCGTAGTGCATGATGTCACGAGGCTGAAACTGTATGTTGTTTTGTTCTATCATAATCTTAGAAACACATTAAGCTGAATTTTCAAATATGTTGTATTCTCCCTCTAACAGCATTCTCTATAAGAGTCTGTCTGTACTCGGAGAAAATGGTATTAGAACCTTTTATGGAAGCGATAACATTATCTATTTTATTTACGACTTCGTCAAGAAAGCAAGCAATCTTTTCTTGCTCATCAATAGAAGGAATCAAGAACTTACAATCTAACACAGCTTTGATATCCAGTTGCTTTGTCGTAGCACCTTTTGTCATTAATTTGAATGATTTCTCGTAACCTTTAAGTAAATAATATAGGTACTTAGGAGATATTATTGATTCGTCTGTACATCTGATTATCGTAAGTGCAGGTAAAATCATTCCCTTTGCACCCTTGAAAACCATCCCTGCATTGGCACCTCTCTTAAATACAAAGACATCATTAGCATAAGAACGTGTTGCGTTACTTGTTACTGCATAATATTCCATATCAGAAATTTCTCCCCTTAAAAATTCTTTGGAAATAATAGGGAGTCCTCTTCTCATGTCAACAACATGTGATCTATTTTTTGCTTGTACTATTTCTGCAATTGACCACAAAGGCATTTCATTCCAGCTATCATGAGCAGTCTCATCAACAATGCGTCTTGTAGTTGCTTCTATATCGGCTCTTACGGAACCAATAGTATCCAAGAGTTGTAACATCCTGGCAGATTCTTCTTCTATGGGCGCAATTGGAATATCTTCAGGTTTGAAGAACTTGCAAAAGTCTACAGAAAAGCCTTTCTCGACAGATTCGTAATAAATGGTTATCTCGCCCTTCGAATAGGGTTTACGCTCCTTCTCTATAAAATCATTAATGTCCGTGTCCAAAGAAATCCTTACGGTTTCTTTTCTCTTTCCTTTCTCTTCTATCTTCAATTCATAGAAGCCAAAGTCTTCTTTGTTTACAATTTTTGTCGCTGCGGTATCTTCAAGGGACTTATACTCCTTCACAACAGAAGTGATGAATTCATCATTCATATAAAACTGCTTGTTGGAAGATACGAGTTTCGTTGCATCAATCAGTCGCACTTTACCTTCCATTTTTTCGCAAAACTCATTGCAATGAGGGTCAGGATTACATGAAAGGATCCAAAGGAAAACAGGAATGTTGGTATATGGTGATAATATTCTTGACGGCAATGCTATAATAGTTTCCACCAAACCTGATTCAAATAGCCACCTGCGAATACGCGACTCTCCACTCTTTACAGAGCCTCCATTAAGAACATCCCCTGATGTTATAAAGGCAGCACGTCCCCCCATGCTATCCATCTTTGAGACAATATCTTGGATAAAAAGGAACTGGCTATCGTTAGTACTTGGTAACCCTTTGCTAAAACGTCCGTTTTCTTTCTGGCTTTCTCTCTCAATTCGTTCTCTAATAGGAGTCCAAGGCAAACCAAAGGGGAGGTCTGCTACAACAAATTGAAATTCATCGTCAGATGACTCTTCTTTTGTTAGAGTATTCACATTATCCACGAAACTATATTCATCTCCTGTGAGTAAAACTAAGGCATTGGCAATAGCACATGAAAAAGATGAAATCTCATTCCCAAATAAGTATACATTTGGTGCTTGCCCTGTTAGTTCACCAAATTCACCAGCATAAGCCAGCAAGCTTCCTGTTCCACAAACAGGGTCATAAATTGATAATTCATCTGATATATCTATGCCATTATACTCGAGTCCTTTGCACGCATCCTTACAGAAGAGACACTCACAAATCAACTTTGATAGTCCAATAGGTGTTGGGCATAATCCGTTATGCTTGAAGCCATCCGAGACCAAGGTTGTGATTAAACCTATAAAACGTTGATTGTTAAAGCCAGAAAGAGAAAGATTCAAATCTGAGAAAACCTCAAATATGTCAACTAGATATCTGGATTGACGAAAAAGAGTAGCAACATTTTCTGCAAAATTCATGTCTTGTAGAATCTGTCGTACATTGGGACTTAAACCCTGGACATAAGACATGACTCCAACTTCAACGGAAAGACCAGAATTCAATAATCCATTGAAATTATAACCAGAAACATTATAGAAAGGGTAGCCACCAGAAATCTTTATTAACTCCTTGTCGAGCTGCTTGTCACTCAATTTTTCTCTATTCTCATTATAAAAGACAGAACATGCACTACTGTATTGCCCAATTAGACAGTCAACACGCCGCAAGAAAGTAAATGCAATAGCCAGCTCTTGGCATTGCGCATCGCTTAAAGATAAAGGCTTTTGGGCACGTATAAAAGCCTGTTTGATGAGGTGGCATGTATTTTTTGTGTTCTGATCTATCATTTCTTTAAATTTGTTTCTGTTCTAACTGAATTCGGGTGCAAAAGTACAATCTAACTATGCAGGTTTTCTGCATTACTCATAATAACAATCGATTTACGACATCCTTATCACCTGCGATATACGAATAAGATGCATCTCGGCCCTTATTTCCATCGAAGATTTGTTTTAACCATAATGAGGCTTGTGCCTGTATTTGTTTAGTTGTTACGGAAGATTCCATATCGCAAAAAACATGTAACACACGTCCTTTTGCAACCTCCTTGACTCCCTTGGCATCGACAACACCAAAACCTACTCCGGAATTCATATAATGATAATTGGTTATGAGCTCTCTGTCGTGAGTGGTAGACTTAAGGGTATGGGCGATTATAGTTACCTTAACAGAAGCGCACAATTTTAAATCTTTGATTTCTTTAACGAGCTGCTCAGCCTTTTCTTCTGTCAGAGGAACAATCCCTGACCTCTTATCGGGATCATTGTTTAAAAAAATGGTAATATGAAAATCTTGTTTAAGTTTCTTAGGGGCTATTGACTTTAATATAGCAAACAGAGAATACTCCTTTTGCTCTTCAAACTTGCTTCCGAACATAAAATTGTCGGTAATAATAACAGCATTGAGTGGAGACAACTTGAATTCATTAAAGAATTGTGTCCAACTATCATGACTTATAATAGTGGGATCATCAATCTTATCAGCTTTTGGAACCAAATTGAAAGGATGACCTTTAACCATTCTTTCAAGTGACCTCAGATCATTTTGCTCATTTGCGATAATCAGGCATCCATACTCTTGTCTAATATTCTTATAATCATTGATATCCCCCTCATTAATAAGGAAAACGTCATCAATAACATTTTCAGGATTAAAGTCCTTTATCCATTCTTTAGCTTTAAGTATTTTGTTTTCACGTTTATTTAGCCGTTTATATATTTCATCACCCTCAATAAGTTTTTTCAAATCTTCTTTAGGCAGATCAACGATGATGTTACTTAACTTATTGAGCATAGTAAATGCAATCGCCATAGAAGGAACTTTTTTCCTTCCTTTTATGATCTCATCTAGGAAATCATGATTACAGTATGTATTATGTATACCTCTCATTAATCCTCATCATCTAAGTCAAACAATTCCATAGCAGCATCATCTGCTACATTAAAGAAGCCTAGTCCAAATTCTTCCTTGAATTTTCCATTCTTGTGGAATCCCATATCATAGCAAGGCTTGTCTTTGTTACCTGTCAAATAAACAACCTTGAAAGGAGTTTCGTCTGCTCCATCCTTGAAAATCTTTGCAGATAAGACTTGAATATGGCGCACTAAATATTCTGAATGTGTTTCAATTATAAAACGCACATCGAACTTCTTGTTAATAATATACACCAAGTCGGCTAATTTGCTCTGCAAAGCTGGATGCAAGTTCTGTTCCGGTTCTTCAAGCAATACAGTAAGATTAAGCCCTTTGTATTTACGTGTTAAAGTGGCGAATCTTAATAATAAGAGTATGATCTGGATTGATCCCATGCCTTTATCTGCCAAATCCATCCCACCAGGATAGCCATTTTCTTTCACATCTTCTATTTCTGGATTCTCTTCATCGAAGATAACAACACGGTATGAATCACCAAGAAAAGGCATGACTTTTAATGATTTACCAATACCGAACAGTTTTAATCCATCCTCAATGATTGTAAATTCATCATCCCCAAGAGATATGCGTGCACGATAGAATTCATGGATTGTTCGAGTCGCATAATCATTCGAAGATGTCGCATTACTATAGCACGGTGTTTGAGCAACAGAATGGGAGTAGATGTACTCTAACACATGACTATTTAAAATGGAATCTAACTCACCTAATATTTCATTTATAATTTCTGCTTTGCCTTGGAGGAAAGCCTTCTTCCCTTCTTCATTCTTGTATTTTTGAGAACGCTTATCGCCCAAGGTTCCAGTCTGTGCATATTGAACGAAGCCCTTAACCAACTCAGGTATAACCAGTTTCCCGATATTGTCACCTAAAAAATGAGACATGTCAATAGTCACCCCTTCCTCTACTGCTTTAACAGTCAGTCTTAATGATTTCTTTCGGGCCTCAATCTCATTTTCCAAATTCTCTATCTGTAGTTTCAACTCTGATATCTCAGCCAAATTGTTACTTTGAGATAAACGGTTCTTCATATCTTCAACTGCGCGGAGTCTATCCTTATATTTGTTAATCTCCGCAGTTTCACCACCAAATACTTGTTTTTCGTCCTTATTACCAATGCTAAAAAGGGCACTCATTTGATTCCTCTTAAAATCAAATGAAAACGAAGTGTTTCGTGTGTAATCGGTAATATCTATTTTAGAAACCTGTGGTATAATACCGGGCTTTCTTTCACCACTAATATCAACTGAAAAATGAAATTTGCTTATCTTCATTACAAAAGATATCGTATCTTCAGTATATGGGCTCTGGCGACAGAAGGCGCGATAGAAATCCCCTACATTTACATGTTCAGCATCAAAACTGAACTGTGGAATAGATGACTTGAAGATAGAAGTATTAGATGCACTTTCTATCCTACTCTTCAGGAAATCTCGCATAAGAAGCATTGCTTTCACAAGCGTTGACTTGCCTGCGTTATTACCGCCCACCATAATCGTAATATCTCCAAAAGGAATTTCGGGAAAAGAAACGAATTTTCTGAAATTGGTAAAACCTATAGAGTTCATAATTTAATTATTTATTTTCGGGTGCAAAATTACTCATTTATTATGCAGGTTTTCTGCATCATTCAAATATATTTGATTCATTGCTTGAATTTTCTCAAAAAGATGACTCCTATAGGTCACTGGAGAAAGAACTTCCATGTTTGAACCAAAGGAAAGAATCTTAGAGTCCAATTCATAATTGGGCTTCACATTGATAGATATAACAACATACTCATCACTCTTCTCTATGATACGCTGTGAAAGATGGATGGGCTTCGTCAATACAAAGCTCATGCTGGCCTTATATACCTTTATAAGAATGTCCTCTGCATCGCATTCTGGTATCGTCACACCTACTACGTCATCAAAGTAATCACTTATATCAATCTCTGGCTCCTTATATGACATTGCAATCTCTTCAAATTCTTCGATTCTGTCAAGAGCGTAATTGGAATAATTGTCAAAGCCAATTGCCTGAGCTATCAGATACCATCGGTCATTATATTGCTTCAAATGATACGGATATATCTTCACCGTAATAGTCCCCTTGCCAAAGGGAGTGTAACGTAAACGGAGTACACGTTTAGTGGTAATGGCTTTTAAGAGACTCGTGAAGTGATGAATGCCTTTCAAGTCTGGATTTGACTGGAAAGTAACTACTGGTGTTGTGTATTCATCAAACAAGCCACCTTCTATTTGCATCAAAAATGTACGTGCCCAATCATATTGCGGTTCGCCTTCAAACTGTTGGAGTACATAAATGGCATCCTCTATTTTGTTTCTTTCTTCATCGTTCATGCGGAAAAGAGGCAAATTGTAATCCGTATCAACATAGCGGTAAAGACGCTGACGCCCACGTTTCAGGTTCTCATTTAAACGAATATAATAAGGATCAGTTGTCTCAAGTTGTGTTATATCATTTTGAACGGTACGCTTAGAGACTTCGGGTCTGTCAGCTTTGCGTAATGCCTTATTACACTCATCAACAAGGTCGTCGATAGTGTATTCCCTATATCTATTCCTGAAGCACTTGTTCAGAACTTGATAGCGCAACAAAACTTGTTTATCTACAGGCATCCTAATTTATATTATAAGATATATAGTCTACTCAATAAGCAAATGGCTCTTACTGCATTCCAAGAGTTCAGATATGCGGTCTAGAGTTTGCAAATCTGGCTGTGAGGTGTTAGTACACCACTTGCTGACTGTTGTCACATTCTTGCCCAGTTGTTCAGCTAACCACTTATTGGTTCTTTTTTTCTCAGCGAGAACTACTTTCAGTCGATTTAAATCTTTCATTTTTTCTTCTTAATATGATTTGAACACAAATTTAGTGATTATTTTGTGAATATCAGTATAATGTGCATATAATTTAATATTTTTAAAGAATTCCTACCCATCGAGTTATGTTCAAACTCATTATTATAGATGCCTGTACTCTGTAATATCAGTTCTTTGCACGCAATCATTCTTGGTTTATTGCAGACTATTGGTTAACCACTGTATAAAGAATTGTATGAGTAGATACACACACCATAAGAGGTCATCAATATTGTCCATAATTTGCTGAAACATAACAGGATTATTGACTACCAATAACTCAATCTGCTCAATTGCGACTTTAATTCTCTTTCTCATACTTCGCGTTATTTAGAAATGATACGATGTCAAGATCGCATGCGAATCCGAGTTTGTCAAGGGCAAGTCTATATTGGTTCAGATATGTTGTGCAGATATTCCAAGTTTTGCGAAGTAAAGTGCAACTTCTTCTCTATCATAACTTACCA
>ERZ842401.2192-NODE-2192-length-26456-cov-4.898034_pt1 | contig 26456 bp, 19 predicted proteins | sample MGYA00521270_ERZ842401 | MGnify/ENA primary metagenome ERZ842401 (study PRJEB31892, sample SAMEA3878208) | bioreactor metagenome | biome: Moose rumen | place: Sweden | collected 2011-10 | study: EMG produced TPA metagenomics assembly of the PRJEB12797 data set... | reverse complement strand
GCGCCGACGCCGGGCGCGCCGCCCTCGGCCTTCCCGAAGGGCCCCGTCACGCCCCGTCACAGGTCATCGCCCCCCGTCCCCCGGCACTCTGCCAGGGCTGCGGCCACAGGGACTTCTACACCGCCCTCAACAATGTAGTCAAGGACTACTCCGGAGCCCGCGTCTTCGGCGACATAGGCTGCTACACCCTCGGCTGGATGCCCCCCTTCAACGCTCTCCACACCTGCGTCGAGATGGGCGCGTCCCTCACCATGGCACAGGGCGCGGCATACGCCGGCACCTGGCCCGCAGTGGCCGTCATCGGCGACTCCACCTTCACCCACAGCGGCATGACCGGCCTGCTCGACGCCGTCAACGGCAAGGCCGACGTGACCCTCTGCATCAGCGACAACCTCACCACCGCCATGACCGGCGGCCAGGACTCCTCCGGCACAGGCCGCATCGAGGCTATCTGCGAGGGCCTGGGCGTTCCCAGGGAGCACATCCGCACCATCGTTCCCCTTCCCAGGAACTACCCCGAAATGGAGCAGGTCATCAGGGAAGAACTCGAATACCACGGCGTCTCGGTAATCGTATGCCGCCGCGAATGCATCCAGACCGCAAAACGTCACGCCGCAAAAAACCAAGCCAAATGAAGCAAGACATCATACTCGCCGGCGTAGGAGGACAAGGCATCCTCTCCATCGCCACCGTCATAGGTTCGGCCGCCCTCCAGCAGGGACTCCACCTCAAGCAGGCCGAGGTACACGGAATGAGCCAGCGCGGAGGCGACGTCCAGTCCACACTCCGCATCTCCTCCGAGCCCATCTTCAGCGACCTCGTCCCCCTCGGCAAGGCCGACATGATAGCCTCCCTGGAGCCCATGGAGGCCCTCCGCTACCTCCCTTCCCTCGCTCCCGACGGCTGGATAATCACCAACACGACTCCCCTCGTCAACATACCCGACTACCCCGACATGGAGGTCCTCAAGGCCGAACTTGCCCGGCTTCCGCACGTCGTGGCCCTCGACGCCGACACCATAGCCAGGGACCTCGGCAGCCCCAGGAGCGCCAACATGGTGCTGCTCGGCGCCATGGCCGCCATGCTCCACGTCCTCGACCCCGAAAAGCTCCGCGAAGGCATACGCCGCATCTTCGCCCGCAAGGGCGAGGCCATAGTGCTCTCCAACATCAAGGCCTTCGACGCCGGCCTCCAGGTTTCACTCGAAAGCAAATAGCCATGGACAAACCCGTTTCCAGGGAGCGTCTGTCGGCCGTCCTCGAGTCAATGGGCGTCGACGACATCTCCCGCACCACCATACGCCAGTGCTCCCAGATAGGCAGCATCCTTGAAGAAGAAGCCGGCGAAAAATTCTCCCATCTGGAGTTCGGCGTGCCCGGCATTCCCGCCTGCAAGATAGGCATCGAGGCCCAGAAGAAGGCCCTCGACGCCGGCGTCCCCTCCATCTACCCCTCCATCCAGGGCCTCCCGGAACTCAAGGCCAACGCTTCCCGCTTCATCAAGGCCTTCATCGACATCGACATCGACCCCAAGGGCATCATCCCCACCGTAGGCTCCATGCAGGGCAGCATGACCAGCATACTCGAGTGCTCCCAGCTCCAGCCCGGCAAGGACACCATCCTCTACGTCTGCCCCGGATTCTCGCCCCACGGCCGCCAGCCCGACATCCTCGGCATCAAGAACATCTTCTTCGACATCTACGAATACAGGGCCGAAAAGCTCCGCGACAAGCTGGAGTCTTATTTCAAGCAGGGCAACATCGCCGCCATCCTCTATTCCAACCCCAACAATCCCGCCTGGATCTGCCTCACCGAAGAGGAGCTCCGCATCATCGGCGAGCTCGCCACCAAGTACGACGTCATCGTGCTCGAGGACATGGCTTACCTGTGCATGGACTTCCGCAAGGACATGTCAGTCCCCTTCGAGCCTCCGTTCCAGAGCACGGTCGCCAAGTACACCGACAACTACATCATCTTCCTGTCCGCTTCCAAGATATTCAGCTACGCCGGCGAGAGGATCGCCGTTGTCTGCATCTCCGACAAGCTCTACAAGCGCGAATACCCCGCCCTCAAGGAGAAGTGGAACCTCGCCTCGTTCGGCGACAACTTCATCCTCAACTACCTGTACGTCAACACCTCCGGCGCCTGCCACTCGGCCCAGTACGCCCTTGCCGCCATGTTCGAGGCCGCCGTCGACGGCCGCTACGACTTCGTCAAGGAGCTGCGCAACTACGGCTTCCGCGCCCACCGCTCCCGCGAGATTTTCGACTCCAACGGCTTCCGCCTCGTCTACGACAAAGACATGGAGCAGACCATCTCCGACGGCTTCTTCTACACCGTCACATACAAGGACATGGGCAACCGCGAGCTCCTCGAGACGCTGCTTCGCTGCGGCATCATCGCCATTCCCCTCAACACTACTGGCAGCGGCCAGAGCGGCATCAGGGTCTGCGTCTCGCGCCTTATGGACTCCACCGACTTCGAACTCCTCGACAGTCATCTCCGCCTGTTCGTCAAAACCGTGAACCAATGAATTACGTAACAGCAGACCAGGCCGTCCAGCTCGTGCGCAGCGGCGATACCGTATGCTGCCAGGGCGGCGCTTCCGTTCCCGTACTGCTGCAGGAGGCCCTTGCCCGCAGGCACGCGGAGCTTCGCGGCGTCACCATCACCTCGGGCTTCAACGTCCACACGGACCCCGCCCCCTTCTGCAAGGAGGAGTACAAGGAGTCGTTCCTTGTCAACAGCATCTTCATCAGCGCCGACCAGCGCGCCCACGTGGCTGCCGGATACGGGTCCATGACGCCCGCCTTCCTGGGCGAGGTGCCCGCCCTGTTCAGGAGCGGCGAATTCCCCGTCGACGTGGCCTTCATCAACTGCTCCCTCCCCGACGAGAACGGCTACTGCAGCTTCGGCATCTCCGCCGACATCGTAGCCTCGGCAGTGGAGTGTGCGCGTGTCGTCATCGCCCAGGTCAACAAGAGCATCCCCTACCTCTACGGCAAGTGCCTCATCCATGAGTCCAAAATTAGCGCCGCCGTGCTCTGCGACGTGCCCCCGGTGGCAATGGTCTTCGGCGAGCCCACACCGGTGGAGGCCGCAATCGGGGCCAACGTCGCCTCCGAGATTCCCGACGGAGCATGCCTGCAGATAGGCGTGGGAGGCATCCCCAACGCCGTCCTCAACGGCATACGCAACCACAGGCACCTCGGCCTGCACACCGAGGCCATGACCGACGGCGTCATCCGCCTCATCAAGGAGGGCGTCATCGACAACAGCCTCAAGAAGGTCCATCCGGGCGTGAGCGTCGCCGCCCTTGCCATCGGCTCCAAGGAGATGTACTCCTACATCGACCACAACCGCACCATGGAGTTCTTCGACGTCGCCTACACCAACGACCCCTTCCTAATCGCACAGAATCCCCGGGCCTGCGCCATCAACTCCGCCATCGAGGTCGACCTTACGGGGCAGATCTGCGCCGACTCCATCGGCGAGAAGATCTTCTCGAGCGTCGGAGGGCAGCACGACTTCATGTACGGATGCTCCCTCTCCGAGGGCGGACGCACCTTCATCGCCCTGCCGTCCCGCACCCAGAAGGGCAAGGCCAAGATAGTCGCCAACCTTGCGCCCGGCGCCGGAGTGGTCACCACACGCTTCCAGACGCAGTACGTCGCTACCGAGTGGGGCATCGTCTACCTCAGGGGCAAATCGCTCGCCCAGCGGGCCAAGGCCCTCATTTCCATCGCCCACCCCGATGACCGCGAGCAGCTCGAAGAAGCCGCCTGCAAGCGCTTCGGGTACAGTTTCATGCGCCTTTCAAACAACATCTGACATGAGCCACAAGCTATTCCTTCCCGCAGCGGTCCTTGCCGCCCTTTGCATCACTCTTCCCGCCGGAGCACAGGAAAAACCCGTGCCCCTCAGCGATTCGCTCTACCGCAGCCTCGCCGCAACGCCCCCCATGGGTTGGAACAGCTGGAACAAGTTCGGCTGCAACGTCAGCGAGCAGCTCATCAAGGAAACCGCCGACGCCATGGTCGCCTACGGCATGGCCGAGGCAGGATATCAGTACATCGTCATCGACGACTGCTGGCAGGTCGACCGCGACGCCGACGGCAACATCGTTCCCGATCCCGAGCGCTTCCCTTCCGGCATGAAGGCCCTTGCCGACTATGTGCATGCCAAGGGACTCAAGTTCGGCGTTTACTCATGCGCCGGCTCCTACACCTGCCAGGGGCGCCCGGGGAGCAAGGGGCACCAGTTCCAGGATGCGCTACAGTATGCCCGCTGGGGCGTCGACTACCTCAAGTACGACTGGTGCGCCAGCGACGGCCAGAACGCCGAGGCAGCATACCGTACCATGTCCGAGGCCATCAAGGCCAGCGGCAGGCCCATCGTCCTGTCCATCTGCGAATGGGGCGAGAACAAGCCCTGGGAATGGGGCGAGGGCATAGGCCACCTGTGGCGGATAAGCCCCGACATCAGGGCCGTCTATGACGCCGTCTTCGACTGGGGCGGCGTGGGCGTGCTGCAGTGCATCGACGCCGACGCCGAGCTCTACCGCTTCGCCGGGCCCGGCCACTGGAACGACGCCGAGATGCTCGAGGTCGGCAACGGCGAAATGACCGAGGACGAGCAGATCACCCACTTCAGCATGTGGTGCATGCTCGCCGCTCCGCTCATGAGCGGCAACGACCTCCGCAAGATGGACGTCCGCACCGAGCGCATCCTCACCAACAAGGAAGTCATCGCCGTCGACCAGGACCCCCTGGGCCGCCAGGCCATACGCTTCATGGACATGGGCGACCGTGAAATCTGGGCCAAGCCCCTCGCCGACGGCGAAATAGCCGTCTGCTTCATGAACCGCGGCCTCGACAGCTGGAAGCTCGACTACAACTGGCGCGACCAGACCATGTACTTCGCCACCGACGTCAACTTCCGCAAATGGGACTACACCGTCCGTGACCTCTGGGCCCACAAGGACATCGGCTCCACCTCCGACCGCCTCAAAGCCACCATCCCCGGCCACGGCGTCCTCATGGTCCGCCTCCGGAAGAAATAATCCTTTCCCCACAGCCCGGATGGCCTTTATTTGCCCGAGCGGGGTGCTAATCGGGCCTCTGCTGCACCCCGGTTGTTATCATCTCGACCTAGCAAAGCGCGCGGAGAGATCCCCCGGGAGACTCGCCGCCGCTCTTACCCCCACACGAGTTTGTAGGAGTAAGAACATTTTGGCCCATTTTCGTTCTTACCCCTGCACGCGTGTGTAGGGGTAGGAGCACCCTTCCCCGTATTTTGCCCTCGTTTAGCCGGAATCTTCCCAAGCTGGGTGCAAAACGCCCCTCCACTGCACCTCGTTAGCCAAATTATTTCCGAGTGGGGTGCAAAACAGGCCTCCAGTGCGCCTAGACACAACGGTGTTCGGGGATGGGGACTGGGATGACAGTGTTCGAAGCCGGGGAAGATGGGCTGAAGTGAGAATTGCGCCATGTTTTCTCACTTCGCACCGGTTTTTTGACCGGTTTCGGCAGAAAACGCCACGTGACGTGAGATTCCGGGGGCGTTTTCTCACTTCGCCGGAGCGAAGAGGATAAAGAGGTATGAGAGTTATCATCCAGAAGCTGGATATTTCACGTCGGTGGCACCGGGGATATAGCAACTTCATGAAAAAGACGGTGACTAATAAGCACTGCGGTAGGTTCGGAGAGAAGTAAGGAGGTCACGCAGTGACCGACTCATGGGGGCTCGGGGGGGTACGCCCCACCGTCCCCTGGGGGTGCAGGGGGATAATAGGACGGTGACTGACAGGCACTGTCGTTCGTTCGAAGAGAAGTAAAACCTCGCCTCAGGCGAGCGGCCGGAGGCCGAAATACCCCTGACAGGGGTCGCCAGCGGGAGCTGGCGGGGGTTAAGAAAGCCCGAAGGGGCTGGCCAAAAATTGTTTTTTGGTCAGTCCTGTTTTATGCCCATTGTAGCACTGCGGTAGGTTCGGAGAGAAGTAAGGAGGTCACGCAGTGACCGACTCAGGGGGGCTCGGGGGGGTACGCCCCACCGTCCCCTGGGGGTGCAGGGGGATTATAGGACGCTGCGCAAAAGCGCAGCGGGGCTGTTTTATGCCCTCCGGGCATAAAACAGCCCCGGGACCGGCAAGAAACCGTGGCTGCAAAACCCTAGAAACAGCAGCGTGGGCTTCTTTTCCGGTCCCGGACTATTCAGAGTACGTGCCTGTCGGTAAGGCTACCGGGAGGGAAAGTTTGTCGGCACCGGGGCACAGACCTTGTCTGAGCCCGTGCCCCGTGTTTATAATAACCGCTCTTCGGCCCTGCGGAAGCGGGCAAACACTTCCTCCCGGCCTATGAAACGCATTATATCAGCAATTCCGAGTCCGCTTCCTGACCCGGTGAGAGCGAGGCGGATGCAGTTCATCACCTTGCCCATGGGCCATTCGCGGACGCGTATGTAGTCTTCGAGAGAGTCGATGCCGTCGCTGTGCTCCAGGGCCTCGCGTGCCATCTGCACGTTCTCGGCCTTGAAGAACTTGGCGGCGTCCTTCTCGTTGTATTCCGTGGGTGCGACGAAGAGGTACCAGGCGATGTCCCAGAAGTCGGCGACGAAGGTCGCCCTCTCCTGGATGAGCCTCACCACTTCAGTCACATATTCGGCAGGAGCGCTCACTCCGTGCTCGGCAAGCACGGGCATGAAGTCGCCTGCAAGCGACTCCGGCGAGCGCATCCTCAGATATTCCTTGTTGAACCATCTGGCCTTCTCGGGGTTGAACTTCGCCCCCGACTTGCCCACCTTTTCGAGCGAGAATGCCTCCGAGAGCTCCCCGAGCGAGAATATCTCCTGCTCCGTGCCGGGATTCCATCCCAGCATGGCCAGCATGTTCACGAAAGCTTCGGGGAAGTATCCGTCTTCGCGGTAGCCGCGGGATACCGCCCCGTCCGGCGCCACCCACCTGAGCGGAAACACCGGGAAGCCCATCTTGTCGCCGTCGCGCTTGCTCAGCTTGCCGTTGCCCACGGGCTTGAGCAGCAGCGGCAGATGCGCGAACTCGGGCCTCTCCCAGCCGAATGCCTCGTACAGCAGGTAGTGCAGCGGCAGCGACGGCAGCCACTCCTCGCCGCGTATCACGTGGCTTATCTCCATCAGATGGTCGTCCACGATATTGGCAAGGTGGTAGGTGGGAAGCTCGTCGGCCCTCTTCCAGAGGACCTTGTCGTCGAGCGTGTCGGTCGACACTTCGATGTGCCCGCGGATGAGGTCGTCCATCTGCACGGTCCGCCCCTCGGGCATCTTGAAGCGTATGGTCCAGTCGCAGCGCGACTCCAGCAGGGTGGCGGTCTCCTCCGGGGGGAGCGTCAGGGAGTTGCGCATGGCGCCGCGGGTCGCAGCGCTGTAGATGAAGGTCTGCGATGCGCTCTCTGCTGCGGCGCGTTTCTCCTCAAGCTCGGCGGCCGAGTCGAAGGCGTAGTAGGCGTACCCGTCCCGCACGAGCTGCTCGGCCCATGCGCGGTAGATGCCCTTTCGCTGCGACTGCCTGTAGGGCGCGTGCGGATTGCGATCCGAGCGCAGCTCGGCGAGGTGTCCGGACTCGTCGAGCCCTTCGTCGGGCATGATGCCGCACCAGCGCAGCGACTCGATGATATACTCCTCGGCACCGGGAACGAAACGGTGCGAATCCGTGTCCTCGATGCGCAGGATGAAGTCTCCTCCTGCTTTTTTTGCGAACAGATAATTGTACAGCGCAGTGCGCACGCCCCCCATGTGCAGGGGCCCCGTCGGAGACGGCGCGAATCTTACCCTTACTCTTTTCATGTCCTGCGGATTGAAGGTATGTTCTCAAGGTCCGAAATCTGCTGCCCGGTGGCAACCAGCAGCGCAGGCTTCTTCTCGGGGTCGAAGCGGAAGGTGCGCAGGTTGTCGGTGGAGCTGTAGCCTATCCTGGACCCGACGTTGTCTTCTATAAGGCTGATTCCCTTCGTGCTTGCCGCCTCGTTCTTGTCGTAGCGGAACGAACGGGTGATCATGATGTAGTTGCCCATGTCGCGGCGCGAGCCCACGATGTCGATGAACTTGAGCCCCGTGACGATGGAAGTGATGTGGATATGGTCCCCGACCTCGGGACTCTCGTCCCAGATGAGGCCACGCTTGAAGTTGTTGGCCCCTCCTGTGTATTCGTCGATGCGGCGGTTGATTTCGGACATGTCGTCCATCGTCAGGCCCTGCTCGTTCTTGCCGCCGGTGATGTTGACCAGCACGTTCTTGGCGGTCTTGAGGTCGAAGTCGTTGAGCAGGGGAGACTCGAAGGCCTCGCGCACGGCGTCGGCGATGCGGTCCTTGCCCGTGCCCTCGCCGTAGCCCATCAGAGCCATGCCGCTGTCCTTCATCATGGTCATGACGTCCTCGAAGTCGACGTTGATGTAACCCGGCTTCTGGATTATCTCGATGATGCCCTTGACGGCCGTGGTGAGCACCTCGTCCGCCTTGGGGAAGGCGTCGTGGGTGAGCTTGTCGCCGAAGTGGTCGTAGAGCTTCTCGTTGTTGATTATGAGCAGCGAGTCGACGTTCTTCTCCAGTTCCTGGATGCCGTCGATGGCGCGCGACATGGCCCTGTCGCCCTCGTTCTTGAAGGGCAGGGTGACCACTGCCACCGTGAGTATGCCCTTCTCCTTGGCCATCTTGGCAATCACGGGAGTGGCTCCGGTGCCGGTGCCTCCGCCCATGCCCGCCGTGATGAAGAGCATGCGGGTGCCTGTGTCGATGATCTTCTTCTCTATCTCGGCCTGGCTGTCAAGCGCGGCGTTGCGGCCCTTGATGGGGTTGGTTCCCGCACCCAGGCCTGCGCCCATCTGTATCTTGACGGGCACGGGGCTGCATTCCAGCGCCTGCGAGTCGGTGTTGCAGACCACGAAGCTGCACCCTTCTATGCCTGTGCGGTACATGTACGAGACAGCGTTGCAGCCGCCTCCGCCCACGCCTATGACCTTGATTATCTGGTCCGAGCGTTTCCAGTCCTTGGGCACCGTCGCCTCAAGGTCGATGTTGAAATCTTCAATCATACCGTCTACTGTTTCGTGTTACCCATGTCGTCATAAAGGTCGCCCAGGGCGCTGTCGAATCCCTTTTCCAGAGCGTTGCCGAACTTCTTCCAGATGATGCCTATCTTGCCTATCTTGGGCTCCTTGGGCTCCTTGGCCGGCTTGGCGGGACGCTTGCGGGGCTCCTTGACTATCTTGGTCTTGACCACCTTGTCGAACTCGTCCTCGCCGAAGAGCTTGCCCTGGCCGTTGGGCTCGGGTTCCACTTCCTTGACAGGAGCCTCGGGAGCGGTCTCCACGGCCGGGCTCTTGACGGCCTCGGCGATGCAGTTGAGGAACGGGTCCATCGCCGCCTCGAGCACCATTCCCACGGAGGTGCTGGCCTCGGCCTCCCCGATTCCGGGGCAGCCGTCGGAAGAGAACTTGCGGGCGATGGGGAAGCCTATGCGCACGTTGTATCCCGAATCCTCCTTGATGAGGTTGGCGAGGTTGGCGAGGTTTGCGCCGCCGCCCGTGAGCACGATGCCGCAGCGCAGCCTGTCGGCGAAGCCGCTCTCCTGGATGCGGAACAGCATGGCCTGCATTATCTCGCGGCAGCGGCTGGTGATTATCTCCGAGAGGTACTTGACCGACAGATGCTCGTAGGTGCCGTTCTCTTCGTCGTTGATTTGCAGCACCTTGTCGCCTATGCTCTGGAGCTTGTCGGGAAGGCACGCCCCGAAGGCGAGCTTGATGTTCTCGGCCAGCTCGTCGTCGAAGGCGCATTCGAGGCGTATGTCGGCGGTGACGTTCCTGCCGCCGAAAGGAATGGCGGTATAGTACCTCATGATTCCTCCCTGGTAAATCGACAGGGAGGTCACTCCGGCGCCCATCTCTATGAGGGCGACGCCGTTGGTCATCTCGTCCTTCTTGAGCACCGCCTCGCCTACGGCTGTAGGCGTGAAGATGGCCTGGGCAAGAGCCACCCCGGCGTCTGAGAGCATGATGTCGATGTTGCGCACCGACTTCTTGCCGCCCACGAAGATCTTGAAGTTGCCGGCAAGGGTGTCGCTGGTGGTGCCGTCCACGTCGTCCTCGCTGCCGATGAGGTCGTCGGTGGCGAAAGACTGGGTCACGGCGCCGTAGATGAGCTCCTTGTTGCCGTCGCTGAGGGGGTAGGTGTCGAGCGCGAAGCTCCTGAGGCTGGTGATTTCCTCGCGGCTGATGAGCGAACCGGGGTCGGTGCGCTCGATGCTCGCGCTAGCGGTCTCCTGCCGCACGTCGTAGCGTGGGAGTCCCACTACCAGCTGCGTGATTTTGATCTGCAGTTCGTCTTCGGCCTCACCGATGGCGGCGCGCAGCGGGGCGGCAGCCCTCTTGGGGTTGAAGATGCAGCCATAGCGGATGCCGTCCGACGGACGCTCCTTGTAGTAGATGATCTGGACGTTGTCGCCCACGACCCTCGCCACGCAGAGAGCGAGTTTCGAAGTGCCCAGATCGACTGTCGCTATATATCTTTCCTGCATATGATTTGTTGGTTATATTTCACATTCACGCTTTTGTAGTACCCCTCGCCCTTTTCGGGAACGATGTGGGAGTAGTATTTCCCGAGCCTAGAGAACTTGTCCGCAAGATTGTCGGGAGTTCCCAGGATGAACCTTTCGCTCCCCTCTGCAGGCCTCAGTTCCACGTCTCCCGCGGCATTCACGCTCACTTTCCCTATCCTGTCCTTCCAGGTCTTCGACTTGGCTATGTAGTCGCACAGCGCGAGCATTTCCAGGCCCCACGAACTGTCGCCCCCCTTCCCGAAATCGGGTATCGCCCCTTCGATTGCCGGCACGTCTGCCGTATAGCTCTTGTGGAGCGGGAACACGAAGCCTTCACGGTCCATGTAGAATCCCGAATCGCCATTCTGGAAGCGCAGTGCCGGCTCCCGCTGTGATACGCTCACGTGCAGCACCCCGTCGCGCGTCGTCCATGCCTGGGCGTCCTTCACGACGTTCTTCCTGAGCAGCTCGGTCTCTATCCGTCCGAGGTCGAGGCTGTCGAGCGGCACGCCGATGTACACCCCGTAGTGCCGGTCCAGATAGGTGCGTACGTCATCCTCCGTCACGAACTCGAGCTTGCCAGGCAGCTGGATGTCAAGCTTCTCGCACAGCTTGCGCGACCTTTGGGCGCCCGATGCCGTAAGTAGCAGGACGAACACCACCAGCATGAGGCAGGTGATTCCGAAGGGGATTATATGTCGCGCCGATGCTTTCATTTGCGTTTGGACAGCATGTCCGCTATGGGTTCAACGAAACGGTCTATGTTGCCTGCGCCGAAGGTGGCGAGCACGTCAAGATGCTCCCCTTCGAGGGTCTCCATGAGTTCGTCCCGCCTCACAAGGATCTTCCTCGGGCAGGTGACGTCCTTGAAAATCAGCTCGCTGCTCACTCCCTCTATGGGCTCCTCGCGTGCCGGGTAGATGTCGAGCAGGATGAGGGTGTCGAGAGCGCTGAGGGCACGGGCGAATTCGGGGGCGAAATCGCGCGTGCGGGTGTACAGGTGCGGCTGGAACACGCCGGTAATCCTGCGTCCGGGGAAGATGCCCCGCAGCGACGAGATGGCGCTCGAAAGCTCCGCCGGATGGTGGGCGTAATCGTCGATGTAGGCGAGCCCCGGGCGGTTGACTTTCTCGTCGAGCCGCCGCTGCACCCCCTTGAAGCTGCCTATCGCCCTGCGGAGCTTCTGCCCGTCCATGCCGTAGCAGAGGCAGATTGCCGAAGCGGCGACGGCGTTCTCCACGTTGACCCATCCCAGGACGCCGCTGCGAATGTCGCGGAGCGTGCCCCCGGGATACACGAGGTCGAAGGTATAGTGCCCGTCGGCGCCGAGCCTGAGGTTGGCGCTGCGGAAGTCGGCGCGCTCGTCATCGAAATGATATGTGAATATGCGCGCCTGTGTATGGCTGCCGTTGACCGGGAGTCCGTACTTGATGATGAGCGTCTCGTGGACCTGGGACGCGAAGGTGCGGAACGCCTCCTGCACGTGCGCGAGGTCGCCGTAGATGTCGAGGTGGTCGGCGTCCATGGAGGTGATGGCTGCGATGTCGGGGTGCAGCCTCAGGAACGAACGGTCGAACTCGTCGGCCTCGGCTACCGCCGTATTGGTGCGGCTGAGCAGCAGGTTGGTGCCGTAGTTCCTGGAGATGCCGCCCAGGAAGGCGTTGCAGCCGTCGCCGGCCTCGGTGAGTATGTGGGCCACGAGCGTGGAGGTCGTAGTCTTGCCATGGGTGCCCGCGACGGCGAGGGTAATCTGGTCGGAGGTTATCTCGCCCAGCACCTCGGAGCGCTTGAGCAGGGTGTAGGAACGGGCGCGCACGTACTGCAGCTCCGCCAGGTCGGCGGGGATGGCGGGCGTGTAGATGACAAGGGTCGAAGCGATGTCGGAGGGGATGCGTCCGGGATCGTCCTCGTAGTGGACGCCTATGCCCTCGGCCTCGAGCTGCGCCGTGAGGGCGCTGGGCGTGCGGTCGTAGCCGCTCACCTCGAGGCCGCGGAACTTGTACCAGCGCGCGAGGGCGCTCATTCCTATCCCTCCGATTCCCAGGAGATAGACGTATCTGTACTTGTCTTCCTTCATTTTTGCACTATCCTGTAAATTTCGTCGACTATCGTGAGGGCGGCGTCGGGCAGGGCCATTGCCGCGGCGTTCCGTTCGAGCTCTGCGATGCGGGCGGGGTCGCAGGCGAGGGCGAGCGCCGTGGGCATGAGCTTTTCGGGGGCCTCGGCGTCGCGGACCAGCATGGCCGCGTCCTTGCGCACGAGGGCCATGGCGTTGTGGGTCTGGTGGTCTTCGGCCACGTTGGGAGAGGGCACGAACACGGCCGCCCTGGCCGCCGCGCATATCTCCGATACGCTCGAGGCGCCGCTCCGGCTTATCACCACGTCGGCCATGGCGTAGGCGAGGTCCATGCGGGAGATGAAGTCGGTGTGGCGTATCATGGGGAGGCTCCGCGCAGCCATGAAGGCGTCAATGCCCTCCTTGTAGTATTTGCCGCACTGCCAGAGTATTTCGGTATCTTCTCCGCCGGGGCAGCCGGCCTCTATCCATGCCTTCATGGAATTGTTGAGCGTGCCGCTTCCCAGGCTCCCGCCTATGATGAGGATGTGCCTGCGTCCGGGAGTGAAGCCGTAGAACTCCAGCCCGGCGGCGCGATCGGCGGCGGTATAAGGATGGATCTCTGGGCGTATGGGGTTGCCGCTCATGACTATGCGGTCGGCGGGGAAGAATTTCTCCATGCCCTCGTAGGCCACGCAGATGCTCTGGACCTTGCCGGCGAGCATCTTGTTGGTGAGGCCCGCGAAACCGTTCTGCTCCTGGACGAGGCTCGGAATCTTCATCCCGGTGGCAGCCATGAGCAGGGGAGCGCTGGCATATCCTCCCACGCCTACCGCCACCTCGGGCCCGAAGTCCCTGATGATGCGGCGCGCCCTGGATATGCTGCCGGCGAAGCGGAACGGCACCGTGATGTCGTTGAGGATGTTGGAGAGCGTGAGCTGCCGCTGCAGGCCCGTGATGGGGAGGCCGATGATGCGGAACCCCTCCCTGGGGACCTTCTCCATCTCCATCTTGCCCTCGGCGCCCACGAACAGTATCTCGGTGGCGGGATTCACCTCCTTGAGCTTGTGCGCGATGGATACGGCCGGGAAGATGTGGCCTCCCGTGCCTCCGCCGCTGATTATTACCCTGAGTGCCCTATAGTCCATATCCGTTCATTTCGTCGTTGATTTCTTCGCTTGCATCTTCTTCCGGGACGACGCCTCCGGTCTCGAAGTCGTCGAGCTCCTGGAGCCCGGCCTGCACGTTCTCGCTGTATTCCATCAGAGGCTGAGCCTCACGCTGCTCCTTCTCTATCCTGCGCTGCGCTATACGGCTGAACGACAGGATGATTCCGAATGCCAGGCTGAAGCACAGGAAGGCGCTGTTGCCGTGGCTGATGAGGGGAAGCGTCTGCCCCGTCATGGGGCCGATGTCGGCGTTGACGAACATGTGCAGGAAAGCCTGTCCGGTGATGAGCAGGCACAGGCCCGCCACGCTTATCTTGGCGAACGTGTCCTTGCCGCAGTTGCGCACGATGATGGAGCCCCTCGCAAGCAGCGACACGTACAGGAAGATGACTATCAGGGCGCCCCACAGTCCGTATTCCTCTATGATGAAGGAGAACATGTAGTCCTCCGATATGTCGGGCACCACGTAGCGCTGCGTGCTCTGTCCCGGGCCCTTTCCGAGGATGCCGCCTTCCTTGATGGCTATCTTGGCGCTGTAGGGCTGGCGTATCTTGTCCAGCGCCTCGTAGTACTCCTTCGAGCCCACGGGGGAGTCTATCACCTGCTGCTCCCAGTTGTCGTGATCCGAGATGCGGCTGATGGCGGTGCCGATGCGGCCCATGTACTTCCTGCCGCTCACTTCGTAGATGCCCCAGCACGCCAGCAATATGACCACTGCCGCCGCGGCAAGGATGGACATGTCCCTGAGGTTGCCGCCTCCCAGGAGGATGACTATGAACATTATCGTCCCGATGAAGAGGGCGGCGGAGTTGCTTCCGGGCACTATCATGACGAGGGTGAGCAGGAACGGGGCGTAGATGTAAAGGACCTTCTTCCATATGTCTTTCCGGGGACCTTTGAGCTCGCCTTTCGAGAAGGCGTCGAGCGCCCATGCGAGGTACATGACCATGGCCACCTTGACCACTTCGAACACGTGGACCTGCACTCCCGCAATCTGGAGTATGCGGCGGGCGCCGTTGAGCTCGATGCTCTTGATGAAGCCGACGTCGATTTTCGAGAGCAGCAGCGCCAGCATGGCGAAAGAAAGCAGGAAACCCCACTGGCTGCACCAGCGGAAGAAGCGTATGTTGCGTATGCTGTAGCAGATGATGATGAGAGCGAGACCGGCGAAAACTATCACAAGCTGGCTGCGCACGATGTCGAGGCGCGTCTGGTGGCCTTCCAGCAGACGCGAAGTCGATGAGAAGATGCAGACGATGCTGATCAGGATCAACATCAGAGCGATGATCCAGACCACCTTGTCGCCTTCGATCCTCTCGAAGACATTCCACACTGTGCGCTTGCCCTTGCTCATAGTTTCCTTACCGCTTCCTTGAACTGGCGTCCGCGGTCCTCGTAGTTTTGGAACAGGTCGAAGCTTGCGCAGCAGGGACTCAGGAGCACGACGTCTCCGGGCGCCGCAAGCATGCTCGAGACCTTGACGGCCTCCCATGCGCTGTCGGTGTCGACCATGTTCTCTTCGCCTACGACGGACTCGAAGGCCTGGTGTATCTTGGTGTTGTCCTTGCCCAGGCAGACTATCGCCTTGACCTTTTCCTTTACGAGGTCTGCCAGGGTGCTGTAGTCGTTGCCCTTGTCCTTGCCGCCGACTATCCACACGACGGGCCTGGTCTGGCACTCGAGCGCGTACCAGGCGGAATCGACGTTGGTGGCCTTGGAATCGTTGATGTACATCACGTCCTTCACGCTCAGGACAGGCTCCAGCCGGTGTTCTATGGGCTGGAAGCCCGAGAAGGACTTGCGTATGCTCTCGTCCTCCACGCCCACCACCTTGGCGGCGATGGCGGCAGCCATGGTGTTGTAGATGTTGTGGCGGCCTCCGAGGGCGAGCTCGCGGAGGTAAATCTCGCTCTCGCTCTGCTCGTATCGCACCACGATTCGGTTGCCGTCGAGCCATGCGCCCTGGCTGACCTCCTGCTTCTGCGAGAAGGGGAGCATCTTGCAGCGGAGGACTATCTTGCTGAGATGGTCGACGGTGATGGCGTCGTCGGAGTCGAAGATGAAGCAGTCCTCGGGCCGCAGGTTGCGGGTGATCTTGAACTTGGCCCTCACATAGCCCTCGATGTCGTAGCCGTACCGGTCCAGATGGTCGGGGGTGATGTTGGTGATTATGGCTACGTCGGGCCTGAAGTCATAGGTGTCGTCGAGCTGGAAGCTGCTGATTTCGAGTACGTAGTAGTCGTGCTTCTCGGTGGCTACCTGCATGGCGTAGCTCTTGCCTATGTTGCCGCCCAGGCCGGCGTCGAGCCCTGCCTGAGTGAGCAGGTAGTGGATGAGGGTGGTCGTGGTGGTCTTGCCGTTCGACCCCGTGATGCATATTTTCCTGGCGCTGTCGTAGCGCGAAGCGAATTCTATTTCGGACACGATGTGCGTCCCCTGTGCGGCGAGCTGCCTTACCATGGGCGCGGTGGAGGGAATGCCGGGGCTCTTGACCACTTCGTCGGCATTGAGGATGAGGGAGGGGGTATGGGCTCCTTCCTCGAAGGGGATGTCCCACTGCCGGAGCGTCCGGGCGTACTCTTCCCCTATCTTCCCGTTGTCGGACAGGAAGACGTCGAATCCTTTCACTTTTGCGAGCACCGCGGCTCCCACGCCGCTTTCCGCTCCTCCCAATACTACAAGTCTTGACATTGCATTAACGTATCTTCAGTACGGCCAGCGTACTTACTGCCAGTATGATTCCTATTATCCAGAAGCGCGTGACGATGCGCGGCTCCGGGATGCCTTTTTTCTGATAATGGTGGTGGAGCGGCGCCATCAGGAACACCCTGCGGCCCTCTCCGTATTTGCGTTTGGTGTATTTGAAATGCGTCCTCTGGACAATGACGGACAGGCTTTCGGCGAGGAAGATGCCGCACACCAGCGGGAGTATGAGCTCCTTGCGTATGAGCACTGCGCTCACGCCTATGATTCCGCCTATGGTGAGACTCCCCGAATCGCCCATGAACACCTGGGCCGGGAAGGTGTTGTACCACAGGAAGCCTATGAGCGCCCCCACGAACGCCGCCATGAAGATGGCGACCTCGCCCGAGCCGGGGATGTACATGATGTTGAGGTAGTTTGCGTCGATCACGTCGCCGCTCAGCCATGCCATCACGCCGATGGTGACGCCCACGATGGCCGAGGTGCCCGAGGCCAGGCCGTCCATGCCGTCGGTGAGGTTGGCGCCGTTGGAGCAGGCCAGCACCACCAGAATGATCATTATCATGTAGATGCCCCACGAGCAGTACACGCCCAGCTGCCCCTTGAAGGGGGAGAGCCAGGAGTAGTCGAACTCGTGTGCCTTGACGAAGGGGATGGTGGTGATGAGCCTGTCGGTCTGGATTTCGGGGCTGATGCAGACGGTGAGCGCCACTATGAGGCCCAGGGCGAACTGGAGCACGAGCTTGCCTTTCTCGCTCAGGCCGTCCTTGTTGTGCTTGAACACCTTGATGTAGTCGTCAAGGAAGCCGATGCCGCCGCACCACACGGTGGTGATGAGCAGCAGGATGGTGTATATGCTGTCGAGCCTGCAGACCAGCAGCGCCGAGCCCAGAAGGGCGACTATGATGATGACGCCGCCCATCGTGGGGGTGCCCTTCTTCTGCATCTGTCCCTCCAGGCCCAGGTCGCGTATGGTTTCGCCGATCTGGTGTTTCCGGAGCCAGCGTATTATCTTCCCGCCCGAAGCGAAGGCGATGACCATGCTTATCACCGCCGCCAGCATTGCCCTGAACGACAGGTAATTCATGAGCCCCATTCCGGGGAAGTCGACTCCAAGGCCCTTGAGCCATTCTATCAGATGGTACAGCATTGCTCGAAAACTTCTTTTACTATCTCTTTTTCGTCGAAATGTTTCTTCTCGGTCCCGATTATCTGGTAATCCTCATGGCCCTTCCCGGCGAGCAGGACCGTGCTCCCGTCGGGGCTGAGCATGATGGCAGTGCGTATTGCCTCCCTGCGGTCGGCGATGAAGACGGCCTTGGCGAGCCCTGCGGGCGAGAAGCCTGCACGGATGTCGGCCATGATGTCCTCTGTGCGCTCGGTGCGCGAATTGTCGGAGGTCACGACTATGCGGTCGGCCCACTTCTGGGCCACGGCGGCCATTTCGGGGCGCTTGGTGCGGTCGCGGTCGCCCCCGCAGCCGAAGAGGCATACCAGGCAGCGGCCCGCCGAAGTCTCGCGCAGGGTCTTGAGGACGTTGTCGAGGGCGTCGGGCGTGTGCGCGTAGTCGATGACAGCACAAAGGCCCCTGGGACCGTGTATGGTCTCCAGCCGCCCGGGCGCAGGTCCGAGGGCCGACAGGGCCACGAGGACCTCGTCCCTGTCCGCGCCGAGAGCGAGCGCTGCGCAGTACACCGCCAGAAGGTTGTAGGCGTTGTGCGCGCCGATGAGACGCGTCCACAGCTCGGAGCCGTCAATCCTGAGAAGCATCCCCTCGGGACTCTGCTCCATGATGCGGCAGTTGTGGTCCGCCATGCTGCGGCACGAGTAGGTCATGCGCGCCGCGGCGGTGTTCTGGAGCATCACCTCGCCATGCTTGTCGTCTATGTTGGTGATGGCCGTTGCGCCGGCGCCCAGGCCGTCGAAGAACAGCTTCTTGCAGCGCAGGTACTCGGCGAAGGTGCCGTGATAGTCAAGGTGGTCGTGGGTGAGGTTCGAGAAGATGCCCACGGCAAACTCCAGCCCCGCAATCCTTTCCTGCTCCACGCCTATGGAACTCACCTCCATGAAGCAGTAGGAGCATCCGGATCCGGCCATGCGGCGCAGCAGCGAATTGATCGTAAGAGGGTCGGAGGTCGTGTTGGCCGTCTCTATCCGCTCGTCGCCCACATAGTTCGCTATGGTCGAAAGCAGCCCGCACCCGTACCCGAGGCTCCGGAACAGCCTGTACAGCAGCGTCACGGTCGTCGTCTTGCCGTTCGTCCCCGTAATGCCCACGAGCTTCACGTCGCCGCTCGGGTGCCCGTAGAACGCATCCGCCGCCATCGCCACCGCCCTCCGCGAATCCTCCACCTCAATCAGGCACACTTCGGATGCATCGGCGGTTTGACCGGCGGCAGGCTGTTCTGTGAGGGGGGACTGCCCCTGAGCGACTTTGGCCCTTACGAACAGGAGCGAAGGGGCAGTTCCACCGGCAGGAACAGCACTTCCAGCGGCAGTATCCCCGGCGGCGAACGGCTCGTACATGACTGCTGCAGCACCGGAGGCGACGGCCTGGGCGATGTAGGCGCGGCCGTCGTTGCCGCAGCCGTTCACGGCCACGAAGAGGCATCCCGGAGTGACCCGGCGCGAATCGTTCACCACCGCCGGAATCTCAATGTCCGTACGCCCCGACACCCGGATGGCGCCGCAATTGCGAATGATGTCACCAAGTATCATTTTGCTGCCGTAAGTACAGGTTGGAAACAAGGGTCGATAGCCCACATGCCGTTCACGAGCCCCTTGACGGCCCTGGCAGGAATGCCGCCGCCCTGGAACTGCTTCGACGTGGGCTTGCTGAATACGCTGCAGATAACGCTGTACCGGGGCTCGTCAGCAGGGAAGAATCCCACGAAGGTGCCCTGGTACTTGCGGCGGCCGCTCTCGTCGCGGTAGGAGCCGCCCGCGTAAGTGCCGAACGACGTGCCCGTCTTGCCCGCCACCTGGCACTTCGCATCCTTGAGACGGCGCGCAGTACCCTCCTCGGTGACGGCCTTCAGGGCCCGGGTGATGGTGTCAGCCACCGCCTTGCTGCAGATGGTCGACATGAGCGCAGGCCCGCGGCGCGAAGTCACGTCGCCGTCCTTCTCGATGTCCTCCACCAGATAGGGCTTCATCATCTTGCCCTTGTTCGCGATGGCGTTATAGAAGGTAAGTATGTGCAGAGGAGTCTCCCGCGTGCCGTAGCCGTATCCCATGACCGCCAGGTCGCTCGAGCTCCAGTAACGGTTCTTGTCCCTGGGCGAAGGGATGGTGGGCGTCGCAAGCCCCGCAAGGTCGAAGTCGAACGCCTCCGCAAGCTTGTAGCTGTGGATGTTCTCAACGAACTTCATCGGCTTCTTGCCGTAGTTGCTCACCGCGAGCGACCCGAACACATAGTTCGAAGAAATCTTGAAGCCGTCGATGACCGAGATGCTGCTCGTCTTGTGCACCCGCTCGTGGTCGAGGATATGGACGTCCTGAGGCACGGTCCTCGCACCCTGGATCACGCCGTGGTGCGTCGGGATGGTTTCGTCGAGGCTCTTGATGTAGCCGTCGGAAAGGACCTGCATGAGGGTGACGGTCTTGAACACCGAACCGGGCTCTATCGCCCGCCCGATGGCCAGGTTGCTCACCTCCTCGAACGAGGTCGAATTGCCGTCACGGTAGAGGTTGACCATGGCGCGGATGGCGCCCGTCGACGTCTCCATCAGCACAAGGCAGGCGCCCTCCAGGTCGTCCTCGTCCTTGATTTCGTCGTAGAGGGCGTTGTAGGCGATGTCCTGGTAATCTATGTTGAGGGTGGTGCGAATGTCCTTGCCGTCCTGGGCGCGCGTACGCGTGCTGTCGTTGTCGAGCACCAGGCCGTAGTCGGTCACCTTGAGCCACTCCTTGCCCTCGCGGCCGTGCAGCACGTAGTCGAACTTGCCCTCCAGGCCCACGTGCGTATTGCCCACCGCGGAGCTGTTGTCGCGCACGAAACCGATGGTCCTCCGGGCAAGCTTGCCGTAGGGGTAGATGCGGACGTTCTTCTGCTCGGCGATGAGCCCCCCCTTGTAGCGCGACTCGTTGAAGAGGGGGAAGGTCTTGATGCGGTTGTAGACGTTGCGGTCGACGGGCTTGCCGAACTTGAGGTATTTCTTGCCCGAGGCCCGGCCGTCGCGGATGAGCTTGTAGTACTGGTCGGCGGTCTTTTCCGGGAACACCTTCGCCAGCTCGACGCTCAGCGCACGCGCCTTGTCGAGCCAGGCCTGCTCGTTGGCGGCGCCTTTTTTTGCGTCGGTCGCGAATTCCTCCTTGCGGACGGTGCAGTCCATCGCTATCTGGTAAGTGGGGCACGACATGGCGAGCAGACGGCCGTTGCAGTCTATTATGTTGCCCCGCACGGGTTCCACGATGCGGGCCCGGCTTTTGGGCGTAAGGGCCGCCTCAATCTTGGGATCGGGACGGAAGAATATCTGGATGCCCACGATCTTGACAAGCAGCAGCACGGAGGCAAGCAGCAGCAACAGGTAGGCCACATACAGGATGACTCCTATGCGGTCGCGGTTCTTGCGTATGGCTTTCTTTGCGTCCATGCTACTTGAGTTGCGTTGCGGGCTGAACGGGTTCGGTGACCTTGGAGCCCTTCTGTTCCAGGAGCTGCCTCACGCTGGAGCGCTTGCTCAGGCTCACCAGGTCGAAGACCTTCTGGGTGTGTACTATTTCGAGCTCCTGAAGCTGGGCCTTGCTCTTCTCGACCTTGGTCATGGTGCCCTCGATGGCAAGCGAGAGCCATATCACCATGGCAAAGAGGAAGAAGGCGTAGACGATATGTACGAAGTACCGCCCTATGCCCAGGCGGAGCAGGAATTCGCCCCGCAGCATAGCCTTGAGGCTGTTGCGGATTCCTCTGCCTATGTCCTGTATCTTCCAGGTGCGGTCCATGTCAGTTCTTCTTGGCCACGCGCAGCTTGGCACTGCGGGCGCGGGTGTTGGAGCTTATTTCTTCTTCGCCGGGGATGACGGGCTTGCGGATTGCCGGGCTCATCAGGGAGCTGGACCTGCCGTAACCGTCTTTCTGCATTGTGCCTTCGGTGTTTCCGCTGCGCATGAAGTTCTTTACCATGCGGTCTTCGAGCGAATGGTAGGTGATGACGGCCAGGATGCCGCCGCTCCTGAGGGACCTGGCGGCTCCCGGGAGGAACTTCCGGAGCGAACGCATCTCGTCGTTGACTTCGATGCGGAGGGCCTGGTAGACCTTCGCAAGGAACTTGTGCTCCGCGAAAGAAGGCAGGGCTCCCGCCAGGGCATTGTCGAGGTCGCCGGTGGAGAGGATCGGAGCAGAGGCCCGGGCTGCTACGATGAGCTGCGCGAGCTTGCGTGCGTTATCCACTTCACCGTAGATTTTGAGGATCCTTTCCAATTCTTCTTGCGTATAAGAATTGACAATGTCTGCAGCGGTTTTGACGCCCTGCACATTCATTCGCATGTCGAGGGGCCCGTCGAAACGGAAGGAGAAGCCGCGGGAGGGAGTGTCGAACTGGTGCGAACTCACTCCGAGGTCGGCGAGGATGCCGTCCAGGCCGTCGGGCGCCTCGATAAGAGCATAGTTATGTATGAATCTGAAATTGTTGTGGATGAGGGTGAAACGGGGATCGTCCGGGGCGTTGGCCGAGGCGTCGCCGTCGCGGTCGAAGGCAATCAGCCGGCCCTTGGGTCCCAGGCGAGAGAGTATGGCGCGCGAATGGCCGCCGCCGCCGAAAGTGGCGTCGGCGTAGACGCCGTCCGGGTTGGTGACCAGGGCGCTGACGCTTTGCTCGAGAAGTACGGGATTGTGGTATTCGCTCATCGGGCCTCCGCTATTTGCGGGAGAGGCTCTTGGCGATGTTGATGTAGTCCTGGCCTGGGAGACGGGAGTTCTCGAAAGAATCCCTGGCCCAGACTTCCAGTTTGAACCCGACGCCGAAGAATACCACTTCCTTTGTTACACCTATTGCGTCAAGAAGTTCACGGTTGATGGAAATGCGGCCGAGTTTGGCATCCGGTTCCACGATGTCCACGTCCCTCATGTATTCTCTCCAAAAGGTGTCGTGGTCGGGGTTGAAGAAGTCGAGGCCCTCGCTGATCCTTGCGCTCTGGGCTGTCCACTCCTCAAAAGTGTACATCTCCAGGCAGGGGGCGTAGATGCTCTTTTTGATTACAAACCTCATGTCCGCACCCGACGGCAGGTCCCTGCGCAGGACGGCAGGGAAGACCAGCCTCCCCTTGTCGTCCACCTTTGCAGGGTATTTTCCGTAGAATGTGACCATAATTCTTATACGCAACCGCAAATATACGAAAAATTTTCCACTTTATTACATTTTCTTACAAATTTTTCCACAAGTTTTCCACAATTAGAAAGAAACTCTGATGTCGTTGCTATTTCGGAGGATTTTCGTTATATTTGAGAGTTCAAAAGGACACCTTTTAAAACAATATTTTTACAAATGAAAAAACTAACGATCATCAGTGCAGCAGCACTTTCGGTCTTCGCCCTCGCAAGCTGCGAGCGCGAGAAGGGATTCGAGCCCGCGACTGTCCTCGATTCAGAGATTACAGTCACCGCCACCCGTGACGCCTCCACCAGGAGTTCCCTGGAGGTGGACGAAACTTCCGGCACTCCGGTCTACAACGTTCTCTGGGACGCCCCCGACCAGATTCTGGTCACCTTCCCCGGCGCCGAGCCCGGTGTTTTCGCCTCCGAAAATGAAGCTCCCGTCGCAGAGGCCGACTTCACCGGCCATCTTCCCTCCACCGACGGCGACGCCTCCGTCCTCTACGGCCTCTATCCCGCCGAGGAAGGCAACTGCGTAGACGCCAAAGGCAATTTCCAGTTTGCCTTCCATGACAAGCAGACTGCGGTTGCCGGCTCCTTCGACCCTGCCGCCCTTCCCGCAGGTGCAGTCTCCGATCCCGGCTCCACCAACCTCCAGTTCTCCAACGTCTGCGGTCTGCTCAAGATCACAGTCGCTCTCCCCGACATCTCCGTCATCAAGCTTCATCCCATCAAGGCGGCCCTCGCCCCCACCCGCGTGGATGCTGACGCAACCATCCCCGGCGGCACCCTTCTGGTCGATTTCAGCGGCAATGAGCCCGAGCTTCTCTCCGGCACCGAGAATCTCGACACCGTAACCCTCCTTCCCCCTGACGGCGAAGAATTCTTCGACCCGGCCGAAACCTATTACATAGTCGTCCCTCCCTGCACCCTCGACGGCGGCGCATACTTCACCCTCACCAGGCCCGCAGGCGATGATGACTTCGTAGTTTCCACCGATCCCGTCAGCGTCGTTCGCTCCAAGGTCCACGAAGTAGTGACCCCCCTCGGCGAGGAAGCCGTCGTTCCCGTTGAAGAGATAACCATAAATGTAGACGACGAAGAAGTCTCAGGACTGCATCTCGAAGTCGGCGGCGAACCCGTTCCCTTCTCCATCACCGTTAAGCCCGAGGATGCCACCGATCCCGAGACCGAGTACGAATCTTCCGATGAAGATGTCGTCACCGTCAGCGAAGACGGTCTCGTTACCGCAGTCGGTCCCGGAGAGGCGACCGTCACTGTCACCGTCACCACCCCGGACGGCACTTCGGTTTCAGCCGAGGTCACCGTCACCGTCACCGAGCCCGTAGTCTCCGTAGAGTCCATCTCCGTCGAGTCCGAGGAAATGGAGCTCGAAATCGACTCCCAGGACGAAATCGTCGTCACCTTTGAGCCCGAGGATGCCACCAACCTTGAACTTGAGTATTCCTCCAGCGATGAGACCATCGCCACCGTCGATGAAGACGGCGTCGTCACTGCAGTCGCTCCCGGCGTCGTAACCATCACCGTCACCTCTGTCGACAACCCCGAAGCCATCGCCACTGTTGCCGTTACCGTTTACGATCCCGTGGTCCATGTCGAGTCCATCTCCGTCACCGACTCCCAGATGAATCTCGCTTATGACTCCGAGGAAGAAATTGAAGTCACCGTCGAGCCTGAGAATGCCACCGATCCGTCCCTTGGGTATTCCTCCAGCGATGAAGACGTCGCCACCGTCGACGAAAACGGCACCGTCACAGCCGTCGGATTCGGCACCGCAACCATCACCGTAACCTCTGTCGACAACCCTCAGGCCACCGCCGAGGTCACCGTCACCGTCGATCCCGAATTCACCACCCTGAACGAGATGTATGACCTTGAAAAAGACGGCATTTACTCCGGCACCCTTGAGAATGTCATAGTTACCTTCGTTCCCGATGCCAGGGATGCCGTCATCAAGGACGCCTCGGCTTCCATGCTCATCTACAAGAACGGCCACGGCCTGCTTCAGGGGCAGACATTCTCTGGCGTTGTCACCGTCAAGCTGTCCGAGTACAATAATAACAGGCAGATCTCAGCCATTGATGCCACCTTCGAAGGCCGGGGAGCCATGGTCGCCCCCGAGATCGTAACCCTTGATGCCCTCGCCTCCGGCTTCAACACCTACCGCAATGCTTACGTCAAGGTGGAAGATGCAGAGGTCACAAACCACAGCAGCAAGAACATCAACGTCACCGACGGCACCGTTACCTATCTGTTCTATGACAACACGGGCCGCATTACTGCCGAGACTTCCAACCTCATCACGGCAGCCGGCACCGTCACCAAATACAATGATACCGAGGAACTCAAAATCTGGTCTGCCGACGACGCCACCGTAACCGTCGTCGGACCCCAGAGTCAGAACCTGGCTTTCAGCTCTTCTTCCGTAACCTACACCCGTGGCAGTGAAGAGGCGTTTACACCTCCGACTCTTTCCGGCGCCATGACGACTGTAACTTACACTTCTTCCAACGAGCAGGTCGCGGCAGTCAATTCTGCCACCGGCGAAGTTACCATCTATACAACCGGCGAAGCCGTCATAACCGCAACAGCCGAGGCCACGGCCGAGTATCAGGAAGGTGAAGCTTCTTACACGCTGACGGTTATTGCAGCCGGGCAGAGTATATCCTGGATCCAAAAAGATTTAGATAAACTTGCCGACGGCGACGTGGTTGTCCTGGTCGGAAAGGTCGGCGACAGCTATTATGCCATGTCCAATGACAATGGAACTTCTGCTGCTCCTTCTGCGGTTGAGGTAACGCCTGTTGCCGGGGACTCAAACACCACCATTGAAGCCCCGGCTGACAATATCCAGTGGACTGTCCACATCGCCGCGAACGAGTTTCAGTTCAGCAGCGGAGAAGACTATTTGTATTGCATAGCCAGCAACAATGGCTTGCGAGTCGGTTCCAGCAGCGGTAATTCTTTCAGCCTCAGTGATGAAGGTTACCTTAAAAATTCTGCACAAGGACGTTACGTCGGTGTCTACAATAAAGCAGACTGGCGCTGCTACACCACCATCAACGCTAACATCAAAGACCAAAGTTTCGTTGCCTTTGTGAAGACTGTTGTCGCGGAGTAGTCACTCATAAAGCACACAATTACCGGCGCCCCGTCCAATCAACGGGGCGCTTTGTTGTTCGCCTTCAGGCCGGAACTGGCGCTTCAGATTTCCTTGCGCCAGCGGGCGAGGGGGATGCCGAGCTGGCCGCGGTATTTGGCGATGGTGCGTCGGGCCACCTTGTAGCCGCGAGCGGCCATCCTGACGACGAGCTGCTCGTCGGTGAGGGGCTTGTGCTTGTCCTCGGCGTCGATGCACTCCTGCAGGGCCTTCTTGAGCTCGCGGGTCGAGACTTCCTCGCCCTCGGAATTCTCCATGCCCTCGGAGAAGAAATACTTGAGGGGGAAGATGCCGAAGTGGGTTTCGATGAACTTGCTGTTGACCACGCGGCTGATGGTCGAGATGTCGAAGCCGGTAATCTCGGCTATATCCTTGAGGACCATGGGGCGCAGGTTGCTCTCGTCGCCGTCGATGAAATAATCATGCTGGTAGTCGAGTATGGCGACGAGAGCAACCTGCGCCCCATGG
>ERZ842401.2191-NODE-2191-length-26456-cov-5.057952_pt1 | contig 26456 bp, 20 predicted proteins | sample MGYA00521270_ERZ842401 | MGnify/ENA primary metagenome ERZ842401 (study PRJEB31892, sample SAMEA3878208) | bioreactor metagenome | biome: Moose rumen | place: Sweden | collected 2011-10 | study: EMG produced TPA metagenomics assembly of the PRJEB12797 data set... | reverse complement strand
CAAACGCTTTAATTACGCTAAAAGATTTTCTTTGTTTCCTCTGTTGCATAATCCATAAGAAATTCTTTTAGCGTAATTAAAGCGTTTGGCTGACAGCAGTTCTGAATTTGTCCGGTTTTACACAGTGACATAAACCGGTCGCCCGTTCTGCCTTCTCTGTAGCATGCAGTACAGAAAGAAGGAATTTTACCCATTTCAAGCAGCCATCTTACGACTTCATCCAGAGTTCTTTGGTCTGAAACGTCAAATTGCTCGGTATCTTTGGGTCGTTCTTCTTCCGTGTAGCCGCCGACTGACGTTCTTGAACCTCCGCTTATCTGCGAAATACCGACTTCGAGCATTTTTGCGCGGACTTTTTCATTTTCGCGAGTTGAAATAATCATGCCGGTATACGGGACGGCTAATCTGATGCAGGCTGCTATCTTCGTAAAAATTTCATCTGGAATCGAGTTATTAAAATCTTCCGGATCAATATCATCGGCCGGTTTAACTCTTGGAACGCTTATCGTGTGAGGTCCAACGCCCTGTACTGCTTCTAAATGTTCGGCGTGCATTAAGAGTCCTGCAAATTCATATTTATAACCTTCGAGGCCGAATAAAACGCCGAGTCCAACGTCATCAATTCCGCCCTGCATTGCGCGATCCATTGCTTCGGTGTGATAATTGTAATCATGTTTTGGGCCTGTCGGATGTAATTCTAAATATCTTTTTTTGTTGTAAGTTTCCTGAAATAAAATATATGTTCCGATTCCTGCAGCTTTTAATTTTTGATAATTTTCTACAGTTGTAGCAGCAATATTTACATTTACTCGTCTAATATCTCCGTTTTTATGGTGTACGCTGTAAATTGTGTTAATGCTTTCCAAAATATATTCAATCGGATTATTAATAGGGTCTTCGCCTGCTTCGATTGCCAAACGTTTATGCCCCACATCCTGAAGCGCGATGACTTCATTTTTAATTTCTTCCTGCGTTAATTTTTTTCTAGGAATATTTTTATTTTTAGTGTGATACGGACAATACAGGCAGCCATTAATACAATAATTCGACAAATAAAGAGGCGCAAATAACACGATACGATTTCCATAAAAGGCGAGTTTAATTTCTTCTGCGACTTCGTACATTTTATTAATTTTATTTTGGTCTTCGCAGGCCAATAAGACAGAAGCTTCCCGGTGAGTTAACCCTGAACATGTGCAACCGTTTCCATTTTTGGAAATTTTCGGGCGGGCTTTTTCGAGCAGAGAATCAATTAAATCAAAATTATTTTTATTAGCTTCAGCGTAAATCAACGTGTCGAGAATTTCATCGTGATTAATAAAATCATCGGCGTTTAAAGATTTTGGATCATACATATTTAAAATTTTACCCCCGTGATCTTTCCAGTCAGAATAAATAAATTAAATTAATAATCTTCCCGGTTAGAAATTTTCTGAATTATAGCATTAAAAATATTTAAAAATTTTGTGTCGGACTGTTTTGAAAAATAAATTTATATATTCAAATTCAAAATGATTTAAAATTATTCAATTATTGATATTATATGACACGAGAAAATTTTTAACACCTAAAATTTAAACTCGGAGATGGCATGTTATGAATGTAAAAAAAATTTTTTTGTTCGCGCTGGTTTTAATTTTCACGTTTTGTCCAGCTTGTTTATATGCTCAAGTTCAGGACGATCTCGAAATTCATAAAATTATCGGCGGATTGTATTCGGTTGGAGCTGTCGCAAATCTCGAAAATAATTTTAATTCGGGCAATTCAATAAATAAGTATTTCACAAGAAATCCAAGCAATATTAAATTTTCAAATGCAAATAAATCATTTTGGATCGGGGTTCTTGTAGATAAAAATTCATCTGCTAGGAAATATTTACGCGCTAATTCTGCAAAATTATTTATTTACGAATCACCTGACAGTAATTTATCCTGGTTCGGTGAGGATTATGCCTGGATCAATTTAAACGAAATCTCAAGCAAATTAAAAGCCGCTAGAAGTTCAAATACAAATAAAATATTTTTCAGCATCGATAATATTAACTGGTGGCTCGCCTATCCTGATATTAATTCAAAATATTTTGACGCGGTTATAAAAAAATTCGGAACAAATAATAAACCGGATTTAAAAATTCCAACTAGTACAGCCAAAAAAGATTTATATAAAATTAAATCCGAACCAATAAAACCTAAAGATATAAAAATGACCAGCAAAAAAAGCAGCTTCGATATGTCCGTCGGAATTGGTGACGTTATGTTTAACCCGATCCCGAATGTGAAATATTAATTTTAAATTTTAAATCTTAAAAAAGGAGTGTTAATTTAAAATGTCAGTGTTAATTTGTGGCGGAGCTGGTTACATAGGCTCTCATAACGTAAGGACTTTTATGGCTCATGGCGAAAATGTTATTGTCGTTGATAATTTAGTTACCGGGCATCGCGCTTCAGTTCCGAGCAGTGTAAGATTTTATGAAGGCGACATCAGAAACGGCGAAATACTAGACAAAATTTTTACTGAAAATCAAATTGATGCAGTAATTCATTTTTGTGCGTGTTCACTTGTTGGGGAAAGCGTTGAGAAGCCTTTAAAATATTTTGATAATAATGTGTGGGGCATGATAAGTTTACTCGAAGCAATGCAGCGAAATAATATTAATAAAATAATTTTTTCATCATCGGCCGCAACTTACGGAGAACCTGAAAAAATTCCGATTTTAGAAACCGCCCCAACCAACCCGACTAACCCTTACGGCGAATCTAAACGCATGATGGAAATAATGATGAAATGGCTCAGTAACGTCAGCAATATAAAATATGTTTCGTTGAGATATTTCAATGTCGCCGGAGCTTGGCACGATGGATCAATCGGCGAAGATCATAAATGCGAAACTCATTTAATTCCGTTAATTCTACAAGTTCCACTCGGAAAACGCGATCACGTTACAGTTTTTGGAAATGATTACCCGACTAAAGACGGCACTTGTATACGAGATTATGTACACGTTTGCGATATTGCTGACGCTCATGTTTTAGCGCTGGAATATTTACGCAACGGCGGAGAAAGTAATATTTTTAATTTGGGTAGCGGTGACGGTTATTCAGTTATGGAAATGATCACGGCCGCAGAAAAAGCATCTGGACAAAAAATTAAATTGGAAATCGGTGCGAGACGTGCTGGCGATCCTGCTCGTTTGGTTGCAGACAGTCATAAAGCTCGCGAAATTTTAAAATGGAGTCCAAAATTTACGGACATGGCCGAAATTATCGCAACTGCTTGGAAATGGCATAAAGCTCACCCGAACGGATTTTAATTTAAATTTAAATTTTTAAAATGGCAGTATGGACTAAAATTTTAGACAGTATGCCCGGTTTATTATGTTGCGTGATAAATTTACAGGGCAAATTATTATATACGACGCAGGGTTATAAAGCCGTAGCCCTGCGCATGTTCGGTCATAAATGCATTAACGGCGAAAATTATCCGCCAATGAGTACGGATTTTGATAACGAGTTACACGGGATTTTAGTTTCAGCCTGCACGGGGCAAACTAACGCCGTAGAATTTAACGAAAATAATAAAGTCTGGAATATAACCGCTTCACCTTTGAGAATCGATGACGAACAAATAAGAGGCGTTATTATAAGAATTACGTACGGTCATGAGATCGTGAAAATTATAAAAAATCCCGATGTCCTAAACTCTTTAGCAATGCGCGCCGCCGTCACTGATCCAAAAGGTAAATGCATCGCAGTAAATAAATTTTTTTATAACGAGCTTAAACCAGGCCGACACGTTCAGGATTTAATAGACCAGCCTAACAGATTTAATCTCGTGAAAATTTTGGGCAAAAGATCGGGCGAAATTGAATGCCGTATGAAAAATTTTGAAACTGATGATTTTATGCGCGTGAAAATTCATGCAGGCCCAATCGAATGGCAGGACAATATTGCGACGCTTATAACTGTCGAGGATGTTACGGATTTTAACAGAACACGCGAACAATTACGAAGAATTTTAACTCAGGATAACGCGCTCGGAATTTTAAACAGGCAGGGACTGGAGCATTTTATTATGCAGGAGATGCGCAAAAATATAAAAAATGGCGTGCCGTTGAGCGTTGTTGCAATAAAATTAAAGGGCATCGGCGGAGTAAATGAACGTGAAGGATATTTTTCAGGCGATGAGGTTATAAACTCTTTCAGCGAAAATTTACAGGATATTTTAAAGGGTCGTCAATGCACGTCAGGACGTTGGAGCGGCGGGGATTTTTTAGTTATAACGAATTTGCAATTACAAAAAGCTAGATTATTGGCCGGAGAAATTCGGGAGCGTGCGATTTTGCCGGGTAGCGTAAAAATTTATACTGGTGCTTCGGAATTTAATGAGGCTGACGGAATGAGCGTTAATGATCTTGTTGCTCGTGCTTATGACGATATAAACGGGGCTTCGCGTGTGTAAAGATAAAAATAATTTTAAAGCTTTAAAACGTTACGGGCAAAATTTTTTAATTGACGATAATATTTTAAATATAATAATTTCGAGTTCAGATTTAAATAACGATGACGTAATTTTAGAAATTGGTCCGGGACATGGAGTTTTAACGAGGAAGCTATTGAGTAATAATATTAAATTTGTTCACGCCGTAGAAATTGATACGAGATTTAAAAGCGATCTGGACTCGTTGGAATCAGATCACGAAAATTTGAAAGTAAATTATTTTGACGCGATGAAATTTAATTATTTAGAGCTTGATCCCGTGCCAAATAAAATTATCGCGAATATTCCGTATAATATTACAACGCCGTTAATTTGGAAGTTGTTGGGGTTTGGATTTAAAAATTTTATCTTGATGGTTCAGGAGGAATCAGCTTTAAGGATAACAGCTCCAAAAAATACAAAATTGCGTTACCCTTTGGGAATAGCTATCGAGGCCAGCGGACGGGCTGAAATTATAAAAAAGGTTTCGCGCAAATGTTTCAGGCCAGTTCCAAAAGTAAACTCGGCAATATTGAAAATTGAAATAAATAAAAATTTTGATTTAGTAAAAAATTCGTGTTGGAATAAATTTTTACATGAGGCGTTTAAATTTCGGCGCAAAAAATTAACGAATAATTTAAATAATTTGAGCATGGAAATATTACAAAATTTGGAAATTTCGCCGGATACGAGGGCGGAAAATTTGAGCTGTGAACAATGGGTAAAACTTTTTAAAATTTTTGAGATGCCGAAGTGATATAAAGACAATGATAAGACAAATAGATTATATTCGCGGTGTATTAATAATTTTTCAGGTGATATTTGACGTAATAATATTTTTGGGTAGTTTTTATATTGCGTCGTTAATATTTTTTCCTGGAACCGGCATAAAAATTTTTCCGATTGGAATGTTAATATTTTTTTCGGGGTCAATAATATTAACGTTTTATTATAATTCGTTATACGGCTTTAGGAGCTGGCTATTTTGGGATGAGATCAGGGCAGTTTTTAGATCTGTGATATTAGTATTTTTGATAGCGGTATTATATTTATATACTAAGAGGCTGAACGGTTCGAGATTTAATTTAATGTGGGGATTTATAATATTTGCTCCGTTGTGTTTAATAGTTCGTTATATATTCAGGCGGACATTATTTTATTTTGGGATTTTGGTGACGAACGTAATAATTTTTGGAGCAGGCCGGACAGGTGAAATATTTTCTCAAGTAGTTGACGAGCATCCTTTTACGTTGTGCAGAGTAATAGGTTTTCTTGATGACGATAAAAGTAAAATCGGAACTGAAATAAATAACGTAAAAGTTTTAGGAAATTTAAAAAAATATAACACCATCAGGAAAAAATATAAAATTGATGAAGTAGCTATAGCGATTTCGACGGCTTCACGTGAATTAATATCCGAAATTTTGGACATGGCAGAATTTCATGTAAGACAAGTGCATTATATTCCGGATATGTACATGATCACGACATTTTCCGAGCAAGTCCGGGATGTTGATGGAGTTCCGGTTATATTGGCTTCGCGTGGATTATTAGATCCGTTCAACAAGTTTATAAAAAATATAATTGATTATGTTGGCGCGGTAATTGCGTTAATAATATTTTCGCCTTTTATGTTTTGGCTGGCCTATAAAATTCATAAAAAGGATGGAGGTCGGGCTTTAATAACTCAAGAGCGGATAGGCTACAACGAAAAAATTTTTAACATGTATAAATTTCGTATAATGCGCGTTGGAAAATATGAGCGTAATTTAAATATTAACGAGTTGCCCGGATTATTTAATGTATTGCGTGGCGAGATGAGTCTTGTGGGGCCGCGTGCGTTATTGAAGGGTGATTATAAATATTTATATAACAATTCTGAGGACAAAAAAATTTTTGGGATAAAGCCCGGTTTAACAGGGATGTGGCAAATTAGCGGACGAAAATATACGGATCGATTGAGCAGGCTTGAGACGGATTTATATTATATTCGTAACTGGTCTATATGGCTGGATTTTGTAATTTTATTGCGGACGTTCAGAGAAATAATTTTACCGAAGAAGAGGAGGGAAATAAAAATTAATCATGAAAAAATTTGTAATTAATTCCAGAGTTCTGCAAAATTCTTTATCAGGTTTGCAAAGATATTTGAGCGAAATTTTAAAGGGACTTGACGAAAAAAATTTTAAATATGAATTGATCGCGCCGAATAAAAAATTAAATATTATAAAATCTCATTTATGGGAGCAGTTTATTTTGCCCGGCCGTGTAAAAAATTGTTTATTGTGGAGTCCCGCGAACTCTGCACCAATAAAAGTTTATGATCAAGTTGTGACGGCGCATGATATTTTGCAGGTTGACCGGCCTGATTTACACAGTAATAATATTTTGGCGCGTGATTTATATAAATTTATTTGGCCTAGAGTTTTAAAAAATTCGCTCGGAGTGATAGCCGTTTCAAATTTCACGAAAAGCCGAATACTCGACAGATATAATTTTGTAGATGAAAATAAAATACAAGTTATACACGAAGCACCGGACGAAAAATTTAAGCGTGAACCGCCGGAAAAAATCAACGAGATAAAAATAAAATACGGCATAAATAAAAAATATGTTTTGTCGCTTGCATCGCTTGATATAAAAAAGAATTTAAAAAATTTGGTGTTGGCTTGGAATTTGTTAAGCGAGTTATATGGCGATTTTGATTTAATTTTGGCCGGCAAAAAACACGACAGATTAACGCTGAAAAATTTGGGGCTTGATAAAATTCCGGACAGCGTAAAATTTACGGGATTTGTTGCTGATGAAGATTTACCGGCTTTATATTCTGGAGCAGAAATTTTTGTATTTCCGTCGCTTTATGAAGGTTTTGGGCTTCCACCGATTGAGGCGATGGCGTGCGGAACTCCTGTTATTGTTGCTGAATCGAGTTCATTGCCTGAAGTTTGTGCGGATGGTGCGAAATATATTGACCCGTATAATATTGAGAGCATCGCCCATGAAATAAAAATTTTACTTGAGAATGATTCGGAGCGGGAAAATTTAAAACTCAAAGGTCTCGAACGCTCAAAAAATTTCTCAAATGAAAAAGTAATAAGCGAGCATATTAAATTTTTCAAAAGGTATTTATAAATAAAATAAAATTGCTCCCGGCCATGAAATATATTTTTTTTAATCCAGACTGGGAGCAAACATAAATTTAAAATTTAAAATTCAATTTAGCCGTTTAATCTTCTCTGCATGAAAAAATCATCAATACTATCTAAAATATCCTTCGGGAGCATCGTCTTCAATAAATATTTTTCCGGCTTAAATCTCAAAACTTCCATAATGCTGCGTTTATCGCCTTTAGCTGTTAAGAACATTACGGGAATATTTGCGGAATTTGGATCGGATCTTATCATTTCGAGAACTTTCGGACCGTTGATGACCGGCATTTCAAAATCTAATAATATTAAATCAACGTGATTTTTTGCCAAAATAGTTATAGCGTTCATTCCGGAACTAGCAACCAAAATTTTATATTTAGCTGATAATAAACTCTTCATCGAACGCAACGCCGTAGCATCATCATCAACTATTAAAATGCTCTTAAATTCCTGTAACTTGTCGACCGCTTCCCCTTCTTTTTGGAGACGCTTAATAAATTCCGGCAAATCTACAGGACGAGTATATAAACCTGCTACGTAATCCGCTTTTTTTCCTATTACTGTGTCAAGTTCTTCCTGCGTTCCTATTACAAAAAATCTCACGCCCAAATCTTCGACGACATCTTTTATATATCCGAGAACATCAATCATTAAATTATCTTCGCCCTGCAAATACATTATAAATATTCGCGGTATTTCGTCTTTATGGGGCTGTTCCGGTTCGGGTTCAGCGGGTTTTTCTTCCGTAGCACTCTCCTTGCTCAACAATGCAGCAACTTCTGGGTCGATCGCTTCGGCTTCTTCTTCTTTTGGTTTTAAAAATGTTGAAATAGCCGTGACATCCGGTTTAACCGTGAAGACTTCAAAACTGTTCGCCTTCAAATGGTTTACTATTCCTTCAGATATAAAACTAACTTTCTCAGTGATAAATAAAACCTTGCTCAAAAATCTCTCATCCTTTCAATGTATTTTAAATAAAATTTCCTTATAGCCATCCTAGCTCAACAATTGATCAAGCGTCGCCCAATCCGCAGCCGTTATACAGTCCTTAACTTTCTCGAATTTTTCTTTTTCGGAAGCCGGTATCCTGTAATTTTTAGTTTCTTCGATCATTTTGTCTATATTATCAAGATCAAAATTTGCTGCCATACCTTTTATTAAACTGTAAAGTTCATTCAAATCTGATGGAGAAATCTCAGGCTTTGATAAATCTTCATCCTCTTTTTTGCCGAACACTTTAGCTAAAATTTCTTTATAACTTCTATATTGCGATAATAATGCAGGTGTCTTCTTCTCAATTTCTTCAACGTCGTTTTTGTCTCCGCATTCCTCCAAATATTTAGCATCAGCCGATAAATTTAAAGCTCCAACCAAACGCGCAGCGCTCTTCAAAGCATGAACCAACACCGTATAATTTTTTATATCTTTTTCGCGTTCAAATTTTTCAATATCGTCCGCTTTTTTATCGAGAGTGTTATAAAAAATTTCTAGAGCCTGTATAAATGTCTCTTCCGCTCCGCAATTCGTTACAGCTGCTTCGTAATCTATTCCCTGAATATTTTTATATGGTGATGCTTCTTCTTCCGGTTCTGGTTCTGGCTCTGGTACTGAGTCGCTGACATCAAGATTTAAATTTACTGTTCCATTTTCAGGCAGTTTATTTATTTTTTTCGGTGCAGGCTCATCAATTATCATGTCATCTCCGCGCAAAATTAATTCAGGCGGTAAATATTCAAGTAAAACCTGCTCAAGTCTAACAGTGTCAACAGGCTTTGAAATATAATCGCTGAATCCTTCGTCCATGTACATTTTGCGCGCTCCTAAAACTGCATTAGCCGTCAACGCTACAACAGGAGTATTAAAATTAATTCCGTCAGTGATTTTTTTCATTTGGTGAAATGCTTCAACGCCATCCATTCCGGGCATACGATGATCCAAAAATATCATGTCGTATTTATTTATCCGGATTAACTGTAACATTTCCATGCCGCTGCTGGCCGTGTCAATTTTAATTTTTGTCTTCTTAAGCAAATTCGCAAACACCAATAAATTTACATCAGCATCATCAACAACTAAGACCCTAGCATTTGGAGCTTGGAACGAGCCATTATAATTTTCATGATGTGATACCGAAACATTAAACGCCCTCTCATAATCTCCGATCGGTTCCCATTTTAAAACGGTCTGTTTAATTTCAAATGAGAATGTTGACCCCTTATGAAATACGCTCTCGACTCTTAAATCACTGCCCATTAAATGTAATAATTTCTGCACGATCGAAAGCCCTAAGCCCGAACCGTCAGCGCGGTATTTTTTGGATGATTCGACGTACTCAAAAGGTTTAAATATTTGTTCAATGTCTTCCGATTTTATTCCGACACCAGTATCAGAAATTGAACATTTTAACGAGATGCTGTCCTCGCTTAAAACTTCATAGCCAATATTTACGGTGATTCCTCCGCGTTCTGTAAATTTAATTGCGTTGTTTAAAATATTCATCGTGACTTGCCGTATATGATATTCATCGCCGTCCAAAATTCTGGGGATCGTCTTATCGACGTTTATATCAAAAGTTAATGATTTTTTCTTCGCCTGTTCTGAAGCAATGTTTACCATGTCATTTATAAGCGAGCTTAAATCGTAATGAGTTGCGACAATCTCCATTTTTTTGTCCTGCAATTTTGAAAAGTCGAGTATATCGTTAATTATTCCGAGTAATGCTCGCCCTGATCGTTGTATAACGTTTGCATATTCTAAAATTTCCGGTCTGTCTTCCTCTCGTATTATCATTTCGTTCATGCCTAAAATTGAATTCATCGGCGTACGGATTTCATGCGACATGTTATCCAAAAATGAACTTTTTGCTTCATTTGCTGAATTTGCATCTGAAATTGCTTTTTCAAGTCTCATCTGCTGGCTCTGATAAGTGTATAAATATAACAAGCATAAAACACCGAGCGAAGCAGTTACGATTATTATCGGGAAAATTTTATTTGTTGCTGTTGCAAGTTCCAAATTTACTGCACCCGGATAATGTTTTTCAAAGAGCGAATTAACTAAGAACGATGCAAACTCCAGCGGCAAAATTATAATTGCTTCATCAAATTTTAAAAAACAAGGAGTCGCCACCGAAGCTAATATAAAATATATTGGAACTCCGCCCCGAAATCCTCCGTCAACAAAAAATAATACTGTTAAGCCAAATATAAATACTCCTATTACTAAGGGATATGCTATTTTTGAAATTTTTTCCGGTTCACCTGCATTTATGTTTATTACTCCATATGCAAGAAAATAACCGCAGATAACCGCAATAATTAAATAAGTTCCTCCTGAAGCGTAATAACCTCCTATAAGTCTCGTTATTCCAGTGATACCCGTCGCGATACAAAATACTAACCCAAAAACACAAAGCGATAACGCCCTTATATTTTTGCCTGTAACATCCGCCTCTAAAATCATATTTCTTAAAATTTTAGTGTTCATGGCTTGAATAATATCACATTCCTAGTGTTTTAAAATTTGTACTGAATTATAAAATAAAATATAAATTATCGGAATTTCTAACACGCTTTAAAAATATGCACATAAAAATTTTAATGAATTATAATATTTTTTAGTCGTTCTTGTATCCCAGAATTAAAATAAAATATGAAAAATTAAAAATAAAAAATTTCGGGACGCATAATTTTTTTTTAAGAAGGGGCATATAAAAATTTGGATACTCTTTACATAATTGAATCAGAAATTGCTGTTTTATTTCTTAATGTTACGTTATGTGTATATTTAAAATTAATATATTCTGGCGAGACGAAACCTCAGAGAAATTTTTTACTTTACTGTTATACTGTTACTGCTTCCAGTGTGGCTAACATAATTTTTTCAATGGTTAGCGCGACGGGTTCTCCTTATCCTGTTGAGGCGAAATACATGGCTTCAGTTTTATCGCAGGTCACTTTAAATTGTGTTTTCTTCATGTTTATGAGATATATGGGGGAATTTGGATCGGATAATAATTTCAGAAAAAAAATGTTTTACGCTCAAAATATTGCGTTAGTAGCATTTTTTTATTTTGAATTAGTTGGAGCTTTAACGGGTGTAAATTATTCAATAAGTCGTGACGGGAAATTAATTGAAGGAGATTTGTGCAACTTTTTAGGTATTTGGACTTTATGGATATGGTCTGTATGGACTTGGATTGAAATGTATATTTACCGCAGAGCTTTCACTAAGGGACAAATTTGGGCGTTAGTATTTGATATTATAATCAGCTGGGCATTAAATTTAATTCAAGTTAGTTTCTTTAAGGAGCTTCCAATTAATTTTATTGTTCAAGGTGTTAATGCTTATGTATTTTTCTTTTTACTTGAAACGCCGGCATATAAAGACCTTGAGAGGACTCTTGAAAGATTACGCAAAGCTAAAGCCCTCGCAGATGAAGCCAACGAAACGGCCATGCAGGCAGATGTCGCAAAAGGTGAATTTTTAGCAAACATGTCCCATGAAATTAGAACGCCATTAACTACAATTTTGGGAATGGATGAAATGATTTTACGAAAATATTCAGAAGGTCCAATTTATGAATATGCAAGAGATATTAACAGCGCGGGAAATACTTTATTGCATATTATCAACGACATTTTAGATTTTACGAAAATTGAAACGGGACAACTTGAATTAAGTTTGAGAAATTATGATCTCGGAAGAGTTTTGCGTGATGTCGAGAACATGATAAAAATTAAAGCTGAACAAAAAGGACTGCAATATATTCCCAGCATCGATGAAAATTTACCTGATGAACTTTTAGGCGATAGAGTTCGAGTCCATCAAATTATGGTAAATATTTTAAATAACGCCGTGAAATATACTAAAAAAGGCAACGTTAAATTTACTTTAACAGGCGAACGCGGAAACGATCCGTCATCGATAGTTTTAAATATTGTCGTTGCTGATACAGGTATCGGAATACATAAAGAAGATTTGCCAAAATTATTTAAATCATTCCAAAGAATTGACGCAGCTCAAACTCATAACATCGAGGGCACGGGTTTAGGACTCGCGATCACCGGGCGTTTAATAGAATTAATGGGCGGGACTGTAAATGTCGATTCAACTTACGGAGTCGGCACAACGTTTCATGTAGTTATACCGCAAAAAATAGTTGGGGATAAAACAATTAAACAATATGAAATCGAAGCGACTCACGCCAAAAAACAAGACCGCAAAGTTTTCCAAGCTCCAGACGCGAAAATTTTAGTTGTAGATGATAATGACATGAACAGAATTGTTTTACAGTCACTAATGAAAGAAACAAAAGTACAAGTCGATCAAGCCGAAAGCGGTGAGGAATGTTTAAAGAAAGTTGCACAAAATTATTACGACGTGATTATTATGGATTATATGATGCCTCACATGGACGGTAAAGAAACCCTCGCTAACATGAAAAAAATGCGTGATGCTCCAGGCGCAAAAGCTAAGGTAATCGTATGTACAGCAAATGCAATTTTAGGAGTGAAGGCGGAATTATTAGCGGCAGGATTTGATGATTTTTTAAGCAAACCCGTAAAGGGCAAAGAATTAGAGGAGATGTTAATAAAATATATTCCTGCTGAAAAAGTTAGCGGAGGTGTCTCATAAAATGAGCGCGGGGTATGATTATAATGTCTGGTTGGAAGTGACGATGCTGCCATTTATTGGAGTATTGGCGATATTTCAATATTTGCGGTATGCTGCAGTCGAGGAAATAAATAAACGATCGAGATTATTAACGCTTTCGACATTTTTTGCGACACTTCTAGAAATAATTTCAACGCTCTTAATAGGCGGCTGGGGTCGTCAACGCTGGTTAAATTTAACTGTCAGAACTTTATATTATGCAGTCGAAAATATTAACGCATATTATTTAATGCGTTACGTTGAGTCATATGTGCGAATTGAAAATAAAAAACTTGAATTATTTAACATAGGCTTATTAATTTCGAGCTTTATAATTTTAGTATTAAATATTACGCCTGGAATATCGGGATTTTTTTTCAGCATATCGGCAGAAGGTGGATTACAGCCCGGAGGATATAACGTAATGTTTAGATCGTTGTACGTGTTTTATTTTATCACTATGGCATGTTACCACCAGATTACGAACAGGCAGTATTATACGGAAAAAGCACAATTCGCAGTAATGAGTACAGTCGGTGCATTATTAGTAATAGCGTTCATAATTCAATATGCAGTTTTGCCGGAAGTTTTATTTTCTTATGCGGTCTGCGCGATATTATTAATAATAACGTTCTTTTATTATGAAGCTCCAATGTATAGGCGAATGGCTACAGTTGAAAAAGAGCTTGAGGAATCCAGAATTAAAACTGAACAGTCTACAAAAATGGCAAACGCTGCGAACCGCGCAAAAAGTGATTTTTTAGCTAACACTTCACACGAGATCAGAACTCCAATGAATGCAATACTAGGAATGAACGAAATGATTTTAAACGAGAGCCATGATAAAGATATTAAACAGGCTTCGCTTGATATTCGTAAAGCCGGAACGCATTTGCTTTCAATAATAAATAATATTCTGGATATTTCAAAGATCGAATCGGGCAAAATGGAATTATATAACGCAGATTATCATTTGTGGCAGATGCTGCAGGACATAAAGGAATCAATGTTTGAAAGCATAAATGAAAAAGGACTCGAATTAATTTTAAATATTAACAAGGAGATGCCCGAACATTTACACGGTGATTCTGATCATTTAAGGCAAGTAATAGTAAATTTGCTCGATAACGCTTTAAAATATACTTCGCACGGAAAAATTACGCTTTCAGTTGACGGCGAAAAATTAACAAGAGGCAGAATAAAATTAAAAATTAGTGTTGAAGATACAGGCATCGGCATTCGTAAAGAGGATTTAAAGCATTTATTTAAATCTTTTGAGCGAGTAAATTTAACTGAAACGCAAAATATTCAGGGTGCTGGGCTTGGGTTAACGCTTGTGAGATATTTATTAAATTTGATGGGCGGAAATATTCACGCAGATAGCGAATACGGAAAGGGGAGCAAATTTTCATTTGAAGTTAATCAACAGTTATCACACGATGGATTTCAGGGGACAATCGAAGAATATGAAAAAGAAATTGCTTCTCGTGCACCTGTTCAAGAAGAATATTCAGGGCCTTTTATATGTCCGAAAGCAAAATTATTAATTGTTGATGATACGCCAGTAAATTTGGTAGTTGCTAAAGGAATGTTAAACGAGACAAAAGCTCAAGTAGAAACGGCAGAAAGCGGTGAGGAATGCCTGGAAAAAATAAAAACTGATCATTACGATATTATATTTCTTGATCACAAAATGCCCGGACTCGATGGTCCAGAAACTTTAAAGCTTGCTAAAGAACTCGAAGGCCCGTCAATGGGAGCGGCGTTTATAGCTTTAACAGCAAATTCCGGATCAGGTTTGCGCGAAGAATATATAAATCTCGGCTTTAATGATTATTTGCCTAAACCAATGAAAGCCACTGAAATGAAAAAAATTTTAGCAATGTATTTGCCTAGTGGTCTAAAAGAGAAAATATAATATAAAAAAGGAGTGATTTAATAATTATGTCGGCATTCTCTGTCGAAAAAATAGCACAAAATATGCCCGGCGGAATGTTAATTTATAAAGCTACAAAATCCGCAGAAATATTATTTGCCAGTGAAGGAATTGTAAAATTATTTGAGTGTGATTCAGTTGATGATTTTATGAAATTTACCGGCGGAAGTTTTAATAATGTAGTTTACCCTGAAGATATTGAGACGATAGACCGAATTATAAACGCTCAGGTTGAAGTGGCTCAAGGTTTTGATTTTGTAGTGTACAGGATAATGACTAAGAACGGCCAAATAAAAAATATTGAAGATTGGGGACATTTAGTATTTGATGAGCTGTTTGGAAATTTATATTATGTATATGTGCACGATATAGGTTTTAAAAATCAGCTTTCGGCGATTGGTGTTGATGATTCTGGCGGATTTGAAGCAGCAGGACACATGACGGATGAATTAACAGGATTATTTAACGGACGCGGCTTCAGAGCAAAAGCGGGCGATAAAATAGACAAAATGTTTAAGAATCATCAGGAGACGAGCTGTATATATTTCAACGTCAGAAATTTTCATACTTATAACGAGACGTACGGATATGCCGGCGGAGACAGAATGCTGAAATCAATTGCGAGAATTTTGCAGGATACATTTCCGAACGGTTTAGTTTCGAGATTTGGCGAGGATCATTTTGTGGTGATAACCGGGCAGAGCGATTTAGAAGAAAAAATTATGAGAATGAGCAACAGGATTAATAATATACGTCGTGGAGCAGTAGTCGAAATGAAAGCCGGAGTATATAGGATTCAAGATAAAAATATGGATTTGAGTTTAATATGTGATTATGCAAAATTGGCATGTGACAGCATAAAAACTGAATACGGAGCGACAGTGCAATTTTACGACAACAAAGTAAATCAAAAAGCTTTAATGCAAGATTACGTAATGAAAAATTTTGATGATGCAATTGCTCAAGGCAGATTAAAAGTATATTTCCAGCCTGTTATAAATGTTTCAACCGGCGAAGTTGCTTCATATGAGGCTTTAACCAGATGGCAGACTGATGATCAAGGAACTTTAACGCCTTCGAATTTTATATACGCTCTGGAAGAACAGCACATGATTCATAAACTTGACAGTTATGTAATTCGTAAAGTATGCGAGGAATTAGGCAGACGTAAAAAGGCAGGAAAAAAATTAATTCCAGTTTCTTTAAATATTTCGCGTTTAGATTTTGAATTAACGGACATTGTCAGCGTAATAGAGGATTCCGTAAAATCGAATAATATCCCTAATGATTTATTGAGATTTGAAATTACTGAGAGTCTGCTTGCGATTGATATGGATGCGATGAAACTGGAATCAGACAGGTTGCGTAAACATGGTTTTAAAGTTTGGATGGATGCATTTGGTTCTGGATATTCATCATTAAAAGTTATAAGGGAGTTCACGCTTGACGGTGTTAAAATTGATATGGACATGATCAGATCATTTGATGACAAGCGCACAAATATAATTTTATCGTCAATAATAAGCATGGCTCGTAAATTAGGGATTCCGATTTTATCAAAAGGTGTTGAAACTAAGGAGCAATTAGAATTTTTAAAGGGTACTGGGTGTGATTTGGCACAAGGTTATTTATTTGGTCATCCTGAACCGGCTGAAAGAATTTGAGATAAACGCATAAAATAAATTAAAAATTAAAAATTAAAAATAAAATAAAATCCTCCTGAAATTTCAAACGGGGGGATTTTTTTATATAATTTACTTTAAGAGGTGTATTAAATAAATTATGAACGGTGAAAATTTTGCGGTTAATATATTAAATAATGCTTTAAAAAATTCCGTGTCAAAATTATGCGACAATATCGAAACTGAATTTAATTTTAATTTTAATTTTGAACGCCCAAAACACGAAGGACAAGGAGACCGCGCCACAAATGCTGCAATGAAATTAACGAAAATTTTAAAATCAAGTCCGAAGAATATCGCAGAAAATTTAATTAATAATTTAAATTCCGATGAATCAATAAAAAATTTTATAAACAAAATCGAAATAGCCGGGCCAGGATTCGTAAATTTATTTTTGTCCGGGAATTTTTATGCTGAAGTTGTACGGGACATTTTAAAACAATCAAGCAATTACGGCGCAGTAAATCTCGGAAATAATAAAAAAGTTCAGGTCGAATTTGTCAGCGCAAATCCTACAGGGCCTTTACATGTTGGACACGGCAGGGGTGCTGCAGTCGGTGACAGTGTAGCGAGAATTTTGGAGTTTACCGGCTGGAATGTTCAGCGCGAATATTATATAAATGATGCCGGCCTCCAAATGGAAAATTTAGGGAAGTCAACGCAAGCCAGATATTTTGAATTACTCGGCAAAAAAAATTTTGAATTACCTGAAAATGGTTACAAAGGTGAATATTTATATAAAATTGCTCAAGACATAATTAATATTAACGGCGATAAATTTATTAATATTGATCCGGCCGAGAGCTTAGAATATTTTAAAAATTATGCTGGCGGTGTAATACTCGAAGGCATAAAAAAAGATTTGGAAGAATTTCGGGTGAAATTCGATAATTATTTTAATGAGAGCATAGTACATAAAAACGGACTCGTTAAAAATTTGCTGGAAGAATTAAAAAATAAAAATTATGCTTACGAACAGGACGGGGCTTTATGGTTTCGGTCTCAAGATTTCGGGGACGATAAAGACCGCGTATTAATTCGGGCTAACGGTGTAACAACTTATTTTGCTTCGGACGTGGGATATTTTTACGATAAATTTAAAGTCAGAAATTTTGATTGGGTTATTGATGTTTGGGGCGCAGATCATCACGGATATATTACGAGGGTTAAAGCTGCAATTTCTGCGATCGGCAAAAACCCGGACGATCTCGACATATTATTAATACAGCTCGTTAATTTAATTCGCGATGGGAAATCCGTAAACATGTCGACGCGTTCAGGGGAATTTATAGAATTGCGCAGCGTTTTGGATGAAGTCGGAACGGATGCAACAAGATATTTTTTCTTAATGAGGCGGAGCGATAGTCAGTTAGATTTTGATTTAGATTTGGCACGCGAACAGAGCAGTAACAATCCAGTTTATTATATTCAATATGCGCACGCTAGAATTTCGGGAATAATGAGAGAATTTGAGAGGCGCAATAAAAATAATATTGATTTGAATATAATTCCAGCTGAAATATTTTATAATAAAGACGCTAGAAATTTAGCGGATGCCTTGTCATTTTTCCCTGATGAAATTAAAAACGCTTCGAGTGAATTAGCTCCCCAAGTTATAACGAGTTATGTTTTAAATTTGGCTGGAATATTTCACGGATTTTATAACACAAATAGAATACTCGATGAACCAGATGAAAAAATTTCTGTTGGACGTTTAAATTTAATTCGAGCTGCTCAAAACGTTATAAAAATTTGTTTAAACCTTTTGGGTGTAAATGCTCCTGACCGAATGTAAAATATAAAAATGCTTAAACGTGTAATAATTTTGGCTTCAATATTCATCGGTTTAGCTATAGCATTAAGCTATTATAAATTTGAGCTTGATCGTATAGACAGGATAAATAATGCTATTCGTCGAAGCGAGGAATTATTACGCGAAAAACGGGACAACGTGCGAGTATATAAAGAGCAGGTAGAATTTTATAAAACTCGTGAGGGCATCGAACATTTAGCGCGAGAACAATATAATTTGGTGTTGCCTGGAGAGCGTGTAATATTATTGCGCAGCCCTGATGCAGCACCAGAATAATTTTAAATTTTATATAGGTAAAAATCACAATTGACATAATAATTATAAAATGTGAAAATCTCCCGAATTTCAAAAAAGGAGGAATGATTGAACATGAATAAAAATTATAAATTCGAGACTCTTCAATTACACGTCGGCCAGGAGAAAGCAGACCCAACAACCGATGCACGAGCAGTCCCGATTTATGCAACAACTTCATACGTGTTTAAAGATTCGGACACAGCTGCCGGAAGATTTAATTTAAGTGTGCCTGGAAATATTTACACTAGATTAATGAACCCCACAAATGATGTTTTTGAAAAGAGGATCGCAGCACTTGAGAGCGGAGTTGCGGCATTGTCGACAGCTTCAGGTTCTGCGGCGATAACTTACGCTGTTCAAAATATTGCGAGCGCTGGCGATCACATAGTTTCATCAACAAATTTATACGGCGGAACTTTTAATTTATTTGCTCACACTCTCAAAGATCAGGGCTTAACGACAGATTTTGTTGATCCGTCTGACCCCGAAAATTTTCAAAAAGCAATTAAACCGAATACAAAATTACTATATGCTGAAACTTTAGGCAATCCAAATTCTGACGTAATAGACATTGAAGCTATTTCAAAAATTGCGCATAAAAACGGCATTCCGCTCATAGTCGATAACACATTTGCGACACCTTATTTATTACGTCCGATCGAACACGGCGCGGATATAGTTGTACATTCAGCCACGAAATTTATAGGCGGACACGGTGCAGCAATGGGTGGCGTAGTAGTTGACGGCGGAAAATTTGACTGGGCGCAAAATGATAAATTTCCCGGACTTTCAAAGCCTAATAACTCATATCACGGAATAATTTTCACTGAGGCCGTAAAAAATTTAGCTTACATTATAAAACTTCGTACAACTTTAATGCGCGATCAGGGAGCTTGTTTATCGCCGTTCAATGCATTTTTATTTATACAGGGGCTTGAAACTTTATCGCTGAGGGTTGAGAGACATGTTGAAAACGCTCTGAAGGTCGTAAATTATTTAAAATCTCATCCCAAAGTTTCCTGCGTAAATCATCCTTCTTTATCATCCGGTCATCAGCTGGAATTATATAAAAAATATTTTCCAAATGGTGCAGCGTCAATATTTACATTTGATATAAAGGGCGATGCTGAAACAGCAAAAAAATTTACTGAGAGTTTAAAATTATTTTCGTTGCTTGCGAACGTTGCAGATGTTAAAAGTTTAGTAATTCACCCGGCCTCAACTACTCACTCGCAGTTATCAGAACAGGAATTATTATCATGCGGAATTAAACCGACGACGATCAGGCTTTCAATTGGAACTGAACATATAGACGACATAATTAACGATTTAGAGAACGGATTTAACGCGATATAAATATATATAAAAAATGCTCCTCCGTTAATGAATAAAATAAAATTTATTCGGGAGGAGTTTAATATAATGATTTTTACGGCTTTAAATTTTTCTCCCGGACTTTTTGCCTGATGGTGTTATCAAATTTCCAGAGCGCGCCCATCTTAAAATCCCATTCGTCAGGCAGAAAATGTTGAGTTCCTCCAGCGTGAGTAAAAGTTAATTCGCCGGTGTAAATTTTTCCTTGAACCTGATATAAATCGATGCGGACTTGATCGATCCCATTTGATAATTTTTTGGCGATCTCCTGCATTTCAGAATAATTTTCTGGACAAGGCACATCACTTCCCAAATGTTGCGGATACCCCAGTGAAAATTCTTGTAAATTCCATTGCATATTATAAAAATTTCTGCTTATAATTTTGTTCTTCTCATCGTGAAAATCTATAGCACAATAATACGGCACACCGTCAAAACAAAAAAATCTGTAATCGTTCATAGCTCCGTTAATATATTCTTCGATGAAAATCTTGGGCGGAATATTTTTATAATGCATCTCGTTAGCATACCAGGCGTAATTTTTATTTATGCATTTTGTAATTTTTTTGCGTGCGGCTTTTATATCAAATTTACGTTTATCTGGTACTAAATAATATCCTCCTGAATCGTGATTACATTTAATTACAAAACTTTCAGGCAAATTTTTAAAATCAATTTCATCAAATGAATTATACACACCGTAAATTTTTGTTAAATATTTGTCGCCTAATTTCTCAGAAATATAACCGCGTGCTAAAACTTTATCGGCCAGACGGGTTTTTAATTCTGTTGGATTATATAACATTGAGACTTTTATTTTTTCGTTGAAGGTTTGAGGATTATCCCAATTTAATTTACGCCTAAAACTTTCAAAAAAACTTCTGCTGATCTCTTTTTCAATTTCATCATATGTCATTTTTTGGTGACGATTGTAATTATATTCTGCTCGGATGTTGTTGCGAATTTTCAAAAGTGGTTTAACGCCTGGAATAGCTTTTATAAAATTCTTAACGGGTTTTAACATGCTGCCACCCCATTAAGCGTAAAAGGCACAAAAAAAATGCGTCCAGAGAAATTAAAACCAGAGCGCAAATTTTTATTTAATACAGAACCGCAAAATAATAAACTTACATCAGGACATAATTCGGCCGTGAGCCGTGAGCCAGTATAACAATTTTATTCACTTTTTGTCAATACTCCTTTCAAACGATTTTTATTATTTTATTCACTTATAAAAATTTATGCGATTATATCACGTCCACAATATTTTACGAATTAGTGTTATATAATTTCAAGATATTTTAAAAGGGGTGATCAAATTTGAATTTAAATAAAATTTTCACGTGCAGCATTTTAATTTTTTTATTAGCATCTCCCCTGCACGCCGAAAAATGGAAAACTATAATTTTTAATGAGGACATTTCACAAGGTCTCGATGAATTAGATAAATATTGTTTGTTACATGACATAAAATCAGAAGATGTAATGTGGTTCAATAATTTAAAACCAGAAAATTTAAAGGCAGGACAAAAAATTTATTTACCGAAAAATCAGGCTGATATGTTAGCAATTTGGCAGATTCAAAGCAAAAAAAATAATTCTGAAAAATCCGCTAAATTAAAACAGACTAAAAAAATTAAATCTGAAATTACATCCGAACCCGTGAAAAAATCTCAGCCAGATAAAATTTTAAGTTCATCAAATGATCTCAGCAATGAACAAAAAATTTCTGAGCATCACGTTCACGATCCAGTAATAGTTTTTTCACCAAACGGAGATATTTCAAAAGGGCCGACACGTTTGGCAATCTTCGGAAATAAAATCGAAGCAGTTGAACTCCCAAAAACTGAAAATCAAAATTTTGATGAGGCTTATATACCGTTCGGGAATGCTAAAAATTTTATAAATAAATATATTCCTGCTCCAAACAAAAATAAAAACGTTAAAAAGCCCGGTAATCAGAAAATTATTCAACCCAAAATTTCAAGTTACGGAATGTTATGGCCAGTTGACGGAAAAGTCTCATCGCCGTTCGGTTCAAGAGGCGGCCGCAAACATGAAGGGATCGATATTCCAATGCCGGCAGGAACCCCAATAAGTGCAGCTAAATCCGGAACAGTCGAACGCACCGGAAATAATTCTACAATCGGATTCAGAGGCTACGGAAATTTTATTTTAATCAATCACGGCGGAGGTTTTAAAACATTTTATTCACATTGCCAAAAAGTAAACGTTAAAGCCGGTCAAAAAGTTTTACAGGGTGAAATTATTGGGACTGTTGGAAGCACCGGCAGAGCTACAGCCAACCACTTGCATTTTGAAATCAGAGTGAACGATGTCAAAGTAAATCCGGTTCCCTATTTGAGCGGAAATACTAGAATGGCAAATAAATAATTTTTTATAAAGGAGTAATTTTAATTTGAACTTACAAGAAATATATTTTGGTTTGCAAAATTTCTGGAGTAAACAAGGTTGCGTAATTCGTCAGCCTTATGACATTGAAAAAGGTGCGGGAACTATGAACCCGGCTACAGCGTTAAGAGTTTTAGGCCCTGAGCCTTGGCGAACTGCTTACGTTGAACCATCGCGGAGACCTTCTGACGGAAGATACGGAAAAAATCCTAACAGGTTACAGCATTATTATCAGTACCAAGTAATTATTAAACCTGCTCCGGCAAATATTCAAGATTTATATATTGAAAGTTTAAAAAGTTTGGGCATCGATCCAAATGAACACGATATAAGATTTGTCGAAGATGATTGGGAAAACCCTTCAACAGGCGCGTGGGGTTTAGGCTGGGAAGTCTGGCTCGACGGAATGGAAATAACTCAATTCACATATTTCCAGCAATTGGGCGGCCTCGATATGGAAAGCGTACCGGCTGAAATAACTTACGGACTCGAAAGAATTGCGATGTATATTCAAAAAGTCGATAACGTTTATAATCTCGAATGGGCCGGGAAAGTTACGTACGGAGATGTGCATTTACAAGGCGAGATCGAACACTCTCATTATAATTTTGAAATAGCTGATACAGAAATGTTATTTAAATTATTCCAAATGTACGAAGCTGAAGCCGGGAAAATTTTAGATGCCGGGTTTGTTCTGCCTGCTTATGATTACGTTTTGAAAAGTTCGCACACTTTTAATTTGTTGGATGCCAGAGGCGCAATAAGCGTAACGGAACGCACCGGATATATTTCACGCGTGAGGGCTTTGGCTTGCCGTTGTGCTGCTGCTTATCGTGAACAGCGCGAAAAATTAGGCTTCCCGTTAATGCAAAAATTTACAAATTCAACGGGTAATTATTTCGATAGATAACGGAGGAATTTTATTATTATGTCAATTAAAAATATTTTGCTCGAAATTGGTACGGAAGAAATTCCTTCAAGATTTATCCCGAATGCACTCGAAAATTTAAATAATAATGCAGACGAAAAATTTAAAAATTCCAGGATAGAATTCCGAGAAATAAAAACTTATGCAACACCGCGCAGACTGGTTTTAATGATCAATGATGTAAACGAAATTCAAACTGAATCAGTACAAAAATTACGCGGACCATCTGTTAAAGTAGCTTACGACAAAAACGGCTCTCCAACTTTGGCAGCTATAGGATTCGCAAAAAGTAAAAATATTGACGTGAACGACTTAAAAATTGAAGACGGTCATATTATCGCAGAAGTTAAACAGGAAAGTAAATTAACTGTCGATGTTTTGCCAGATTTGATGAAGGAATTAATTTCAGGGCTGACATTTCCTAAAAATATGTATTGGAATAAATCCGGCGTAAAATTTGCGCGTCCAATCAGGTGGATTACAGCACTTGCTGACGATAAAATTATCCCGTTCAGTTTAGGTGATGTAATTTCCGGCAGAACGACGAGCGGACATAGATTTATGGGGAAAAAAGCTCTGGAAATTTCAAACGCCGGCGAATTTATGGACGTTCTATATGACAATAATGTAATACTCGATCAGGAAAAACGTTTACAAAAAATGAAATCTGCTATAGCGAGCTTACAAAAAGATTTTAACGGAAATTTTGAAGTTGAAATGGACGAAGATATTTTAAACGAGAATTTATATTTAGTTGAATATCCTGTACCGTTTGCCGGAAAATTTGATGAAAAATATTTGGAAATCCCCGAAGAAGTTTTAACGACCTCAATGAAAAAGAACCAAAAATATTTAGCCGTTCGCAATCGTGATAAAGGTGGCAAGCTCGCAAATTATTTTGTTGGAGTCAGCAATAACAGAGTCCCCGACGTTAAAATTATTCGCGAAGGGAACGAAAGAGTTTTACGCGCAAGACTTGAAGACGCTGCATTTTTCTGGGAAGAGGACCGCAAAAAAAATTTAGCTTCATACGTTGAAAAATTAAAAACTGTAACGTATCAGGAGAAATTAGGTTCAATTTATGATAAAGTCATGTTAACCAAAAGATTGGCGCATTGGTTCTGCGATAATCTGAACAACGGCGAAAATATTTCGGATTTAATCGATCGCGCTACATATTTATCAAAAGCCGATCTCGTTACCAGTATGGTTTTTGAATTTCCAGAATTACAGGGAGTCATGGGACGCGAATACGCTAAATGTTGCGGAGAAAATCCGAGGGTGGCATTAGCAATTTATGAACAGTATTTGCCGCAAAGTGCAGGCGATAAAACTCCGAGTGATGATGTCGGCGCAATTTTGGGACTTGCTGAACGCGTGCATATTATAACGGCGTGTCATAAAGTAGGACTCGAACCGACCGGCTCGCAAGATCCTTACGCGTTGAGACGTGCTGCGAGATGCATAAACGAAATTTTATGGGCGCGGAAATATAATTTTAATATCACCGAAGCCGTTAAAGAGTCATGCAAAATTAATGAAGTAAGCGATGAAATTTATAATAAAATTATCTCGTTCGTGAAGCAGAGATTATTAATTCAGTTGCGTGAAAAAGGTTTTGATCATGGACTTGCTGTGCTTGGTGTTTCAGTTGTTGGAGATGTTCCGAACCAGGCATTAAAATTAATTGAGACGCTTGAAAAAATTAAATCTGCCGAATGGTTTACGGGGCTTGTAAATTCTGCGGTGCGCGTAAAAAATATTTTGCAGAAAAGTAAAATCGACATGGCCGGAAATAATAATAATAATAAAATTCCGGATGAAAATTTAATGAATAACGATGCTGAAAAAAATTTGTGGCACGAAGTTAAACGGCTTGAAAGTTCCGTGCAGGAATGTTTAAAAAATTACGACTGGGAAAATTTAACGCAAATATTATCCGAATTATCGCCGGTTGTAACGGAATTTTTTGATAAAGTCATGGTAATGGACGAAAATATTAACGTCAGAAATAACAGGTTAAAATTATTAACGTGCTGCAATAAATTATTTAATGAAGTTGGAGATTTAAGCGCGGTGCAATAAAATTTAATTTGTAAATAAAATTCTCTCTTGAATAAGGCAATTAATTATATTCTTGAGAGAAATTTTAATATATTTTATTTTAGGTTTAGGGGGATGAGTAAATAATGTCATCGTGTGTTATAACTGGAGCAGGTTCAGGAATAGGACGCGCAACCGCCATTGAATTATATAAGCGTGGTTATTATGATTCTTTCGCACTTTTAGGTCGTAACGTCATGGCAATTAATGAAACAATTAATATCATTACATACAAATAAAGATGCAGTTATTTTAGACTTTTTTGCAGGATCTGGAAGTACTGGACATGCAGTTTTAGATTTAAACCATGATGATGATGGTAATAGAAAATTTATTTTATGTACTAATAACGAGAATAATATTTGTAAAGAAATTACTTATCAAAGATTAAAAAATGTTATAAATGGATATGAAATAAAAAAATTTGGATCAATGGTTAATAAAAATGCTTTAGGTGGTACTCTAAGATATTTTAAAACAGAATTTGTTGATATAGTTGGGACAAGAGATCAATTATATTATGATCTTACTGAAAAATGTATTCCTATGTTATGTGTTAAGGGTGATACTTTTAATAAAATAGAATCAAATAATGAATATGCTATTTTTACTAATAATGATAAAACTAAAT
>ERZ842401.2190-NODE-2190-length-26478-cov-7.887257_pt1 | contig 26478 bp, 24 predicted proteins | sample MGYA00521270_ERZ842401 | MGnify/ENA primary metagenome ERZ842401 (study PRJEB31892, sample SAMEA3878208) | bioreactor metagenome | biome: Moose rumen | place: Sweden | collected 2011-10 | study: EMG produced TPA metagenomics assembly of the PRJEB12797 data set... | reverse complement strand
AAAGCTCGGAGGCGGTCAGCGCGAATATCGTACTTGCAGACGGCAAATCCTTCCGCTTCAATCACGTAACTAAAGCTTGGCAATAAATTCCTCGGCAACAAAAAACCCCGATAGTCAATCGACCGTCGGGGGCTGTTTTTATTTTAAATCTTGGCGAGAATATTTTTAGCCGCGTCGAACATTTTGGGTATACCGTCGGGATTTTTGCCGCCGGCTTGAGCCATATCGGGGCGACCTCCTCCTCCTCCGCCTACGAACTTTGAGACCTCCTTGACGATTTTGCCCGCGTGGACGCCCGCCGCGACAGCCTTTTTGTCCGCCTTGACGACCAGCGAAACTTTTCCGTCATTGACCGCCGCAAGTACCAATACGCCGCCGTCGAGCTTGTCGATTAGGAAATCCGCCATTCCGCGCAGGTCGTCGGGCGTCTTGGCTTGCACCACGCCTTTAAGGTACTTCAAGCCGCCAATTTCCTCCACGCCCACCAACAGCTTTTGAGCCTCGGCGCGTTCGCGGAGCTTTTGAACTTCGTCAAGTTGCTTGCGCATTGCCTTATCCTCGGCGAGGAGCTTTTCAATCTGCGCGGGCAAATCCTCTGCGCGGACTTTCAACAGCGCGGCAGTCTGATTCAACAGCTCGGCTTGATGAGTGGCGTCTTTAATCGCCGCACGACCCGTGACCGCCTCGATACGACGGACGCCCGCCGCTATGCCGCCCTCGCTGACAATCTTAAACCTGCCGATTTGCCCGACGTTCTTGACGTGCGAGCCGCCGCAAAGTTCGCAACTGAAATCCTCCACGCTGACCACGCGAACAATATCGCCGTACTTTTCGCCGAACAGAGCCATCGCGCCCAACTTTTTGGCGTCGGCTATCGGCATTTGGCGAATGTCAACGTCGACGCCCTTAAGAATCTCCTCGTTGACCAGCTCCTCCACGTCGGCAAGCTGTTGAGGCGTCACCGGCTCGAAGTTGGAAAAGTCGAAGCGCAAACGTTCGGGCGTCACCAAGGAGCCTGCCTGATTGACTTGGTTGCCGACGACTTTTTTAAGAGCCGCTTGGAGCAAATGCGTAGCCGTGTGGTTCCGCGCAGAGGAAAGTTTCTTGTCCGCGTCGATTTTAATTTCAACCGCGTCGCCGACCTTGATTTGCCCCTCCTCGACGTAAGCCTCGTGATAAATCGTGCCGTCGGGGAGTTTCTTGGCGTTGGCGACCTTAATCTTGCCGAATTCGCCGAAAAGCCAGCCCTCGTCGCCGACTTGCCCGCCGCCCTCCGCGTAAAAGGGCGTATTCTCAAGGATAATGCCCGCCTCGTCGCCGTCGCGCAGTTCGTCAACCAGCTTGCCGTCCTTCCAAATTGCGAAGACCTTAGAGGCGGTACAAGTCTCGTCGTGCTTAAGGTGCTCGGTGTCGACGTTGAGCAGGTCGGGCACGTCCAGGCGTTCGTTGGCGGCACGAGCGGCGCGGGCGCGTTGACGTTGCGCCTGCATTGCCTTATCGAAACCGGCTTTATCGGGCGCGAGGGCATTCTCCGCCAAAATCTCCTCCGTCAATTCGTAGGGGAAGCCGAACGTGTCATAAAGCTTGAAACAAATTTCGCCGTCGAGTTCGGACTTGCCCGAAGCTTTGGCGGCGTCAATCTCACGCGTCAAAACCTCCATGCCCTGCGCAAGCGTCGCGGCGAATCTGTCTTCCTCCAAGCGCACGACCTTTTTGATATAGTTGACGTTGCGGGCAAGCTCCTCGAAGTCGGGCATATCGCCGTAAATTTTCGCCACCGTGCCTATCGCGCCCTCAAGGAAGGCGTCCTTTATGCCGAGCATTCGCCCGTGACGTATCGCACGCCGCAAGATTCGACGCAGGACGTAGCCGCGCCCCTCGTTCGACGGCAGAATTTTATCCATAATCATGAACGCCATAGACCGCGCATGGTCGGCGATAACTTTCATGGAAATATCGCGTTTGGCGTCCGCGCCGTATTTCAGCCCGCTGATTCGCTCCACGTATTCGATTATCGGGAACAGCAAATCCGTCTCAAAGTTGGAATTCTTGCGTTGCAGGACGCTTGCCAATCGCTCAAGCCCGCAACCCGTATCGATATTTTTATGCTCCAGCGGCTTATATTGCCCGTCCTCGGTGCGGTCGAACTGTGTAAAGACGAGGTTCCAAATTTCAAGGTAACGGTCGCAATCGCAACCGGGCGCACAAGTCTCCTTGCCGCAACCGCGCTCCTCGCCCAGGTCGATATAAATCTCCGAATCGGGTCCGCACGGTCCGGGACCTATCTCCCAGAAATTATCCTCCAGCCGCACGATATGCGCGGGATTCAATCCGGGTTGCTTGAGCCAAATTTGCTCCGCCTCGTCGTCGTTGGGATATATCGACACCCAAAGCTTTTCCCTCGGCAAACCGCAAACGTCCGTTAGGAATTCCCACGCCCAAGGAATTGCGCTTTCCTTGAAGTAGTCGCCGAACGAAAAATTGCCCAGCATCATGAACGCCGTATGGTGCCGCGCCGTCCTGCCGACGTTTTCTATATCGCCCGTGCGCACGCAACGTTGATTCGTCGTCACGCGGGGACACGGCGGCTTGAGCTTGCCCGTGAAAAACGGCTTCAACGGTGCCATGCCTGCACCTATCATCAAAAGCGTCGGGTCGTTTTCGGGTATCAGCGAAAAGCTCGGCATAACCAAATGCCCCTTGCTCTCGAAGAATTTCAGCCACGCCGCCGCTATCTCTTTGCCTGTCATGTATTTCAAAATATCTGCCTCCTTTGCCGCCGAATTATACCATACATGTTCAAAAAATAAAGCCCCGCGAATCAGCCGCCCCCTGTATCGCCCTGTTTGCCGATGTTGACGAGGATACCAATCGCCGCCATTGTCACAATCAGCGAGGTGCCGCCGTAGCTTATGAAGGGCAACGGGACGCCGACGACGGGCGTCATGCCGCCGACCATGAGCAGATTCGCTATTGCTTGCCCGACGACCAAAAGGATTATCCCCATTGACAGGACTTGCCCGTATTCGTCTTGAGCTTTGTTGGCAATGCGAGCCGCGTACACCGCGAACGCCGAGAATAACAGGAAGACGAATATCGCGCCCAAAAATCCGTTCTCCTGACAGAATATCGCGAAGGCAAAATCCGTGTGAGCTTCGGGCAGATAATCATATTTGCTGACGCCGACGCCCAGCCCCATGCCCGTCAATTCGCCCGACCCGATAGCCGAAAGCGACTGCACCGTCTGATAGCCGTAGTCCTGCGCGTCCGACCACGGATCGTAAGTTATCTTAAGACGTTCGAGGCGATACGGTTCGCGGATAATCAAAATTGCCGCGCCCGCGACCGCCATGCCCAGCAGTTGCAAGACCTTTTTGCGGCTCAAGCCCGATGTAATCAGCATTGCCAGCGGTATGCCGAAAATTATCGTTGCCGTGCCCAAATCCGGCTCCAGCTCCGTCAAGCCCGCGATAAACGCGATTATCCCCATTTGCAACGTCCAGTAGCTCAGCTCCTGCCCCAGCTTGATTTTTACCGAGATGTACGCCGCCGCTATCATGATTGACACGAGCTTTGCCAACTCCGCCGGCTGAAATTGCGTTATGCCCAGCGGCAACCACCGCCGCGCCCCGTTCACCGACGGACCGATAAACAACACCAATATCAACGCGGCGACCGTGAATATCAAAATTATAACAATCCACCGCCGCCATACGTGATAATCGAAGTGGAAGCAGACGCCGAACGCCGCCAGCCCCGCCACTATGTTTGCGACATGGCGTTTCAAAAAAAAGTAAGGCGAATCGAACTCCGCCTCTGCGAAGATAAAGCTTGAGCTGAATACGTTAATCGTGCCCAAAATCAACAGCACGACCATTATCGCGATAATCGCCTCCATGTCGCTCGTCCAAAATTTCTTCCCGCTGTTTGAATTTGATTTGCGAACGTCAGCCACAGAATCACCTCAACTTTTATCATAACCAAAACGAATATTATCTTAGCGTATGGGGGGTGTTATAAAAAGCTTCTTGAACGTGAACAAGCCCGTGAAACGTTTTCCGAGCAAATTTTTCGTTGCGTAGTCAATGACGGAAATATCCGCGCCGCCCTTCAAGCAAGTGACTATTCGTGTATTCGGAACGTCGATGTAGCTGAACTCGTGCAAAGTAAGTTCGGGCGTCAATTCGTTGATAATCGTCATTGGGCGGAAAACCCTGTGCGCGTTGAATTGAAGACGGTCTGCGTTGCCGACGGGAACCGATAAGTAAAGCGTGCCGCCGACTTTGAGCTTGCGCTTAATCGCGTGCAGAGCCTTCTTCCAGCCGTCGTAGTTGATTGGGTCGCCGTAGCGTCCGAGTCCGAAATGTTCCAATGCACACAGCGACGAGAGCGTTTCAATCGAATCGTCGGGAATATTGCTCATATCCATGGCGTCGGTCTGAATAAAATCAATGCCCTCGACCTTGTGCGGGAACGGGCGAATGTCAAGCAGAGTGACTTGCACCTCCATAGCCAAAAGATGCGCAATGTAGCCGTCCATGCGCGAACCGATGTCGAAAACGTGTTTGACGCCCGAACGATAAATTTCACGTGCCGCCCACATGTCCTGGAAAAAATAATCGTGAACGGAACCCGCCTCCTTTATGCAATCCGTCAAGAAAACCCACTGCTCGGCGTCGATAATCGGGAAAAGTTCTGAAGTGCCGCGTTGCCGCGTGTATTCGATTTTGTCTTCAATGAAAAGCGTCTGCAGTGCTTGCGTCAGCTCCTCCTGCGTTTTGAAATTGCGATTCTTGAGTTTCGATACATCCATTAAAATCGCCTCACTTAAGATATTTGTGCAAAGTCTCAAGCAACTTGGGGATGTCGAGCGGCTTGGCGAGGTGGTCGTTCATGCCGCATTTGAGCGCATTTTCCTTATCCTCCTCGAAGGCGTTGGCGGTCATGGCGACAATCGGCACCGTTTTTGCGTCGGCGCGGTTCAAGGCGCGGATATTGCGCGTGGCGTCGTAGCCGTTCATTACGGGCATTTGCACATCCATTAAAATCAAGTCGTAGTGATTCGGCGGCGCGTCCTTTACCTTTTGCACCGCGACCGTACCGTCGTTGGCGTCCTCGACTTCCAAACCAATTTCAAGCAAAATCGCATTGGCTATCTCGCGGTTGACCTCAATATCTTCAACCAACAACACGCGCTTGCCGCTGAAGTTCGTCGAGGATAAATCGTCGTGCTTATTGCTATCGTCCTCGCGCCCGCTTATCGCCCGCGACAAGGCGTTTTTCAAATCGCTCATGAACAGCGGCTTCGTGCAAAAAGTCGTAACGCCCGCCGCCTTTGCCTCAAGCTCAATGTCGGAATAATCGTAAGCCGTCAAGATAATCACGGGCGCGGTATCGCCAACCACGCGGCGGATTTGGCGGACGGTTTCAATCCCGTTTTGGTCGGGCATGAGCCAATCGATTATGTACGCGCTGAACGGGTCGTCGTCCAAAGCTCTGCCTGCGCGGAAGACCGCTTCCCTCGGCGAAGTCGTCCACTCTGAACGCATGCCCATTTGCTTAAGCATAGTCGTGACGGATTCGCACGTGTTAAAGTCGTCGTCGACAATCAAGGCGCGCAGATTATTCAGCTCCTGAATCGGCACCTGCTTGACGTTGTGCTGAAGTTTCAAATCCAGCGTGACGGTGAACTCGCTGCCCTTGCCCTTTTCGCTCTCGACGGAAATATCGCCGCCCATAAGCTCAACCATTTTTTTGGTTATCGACATGCCAAGCCCCGTGCCCTGTATGCCGCTCTTCGTCGAAGTCTCCTCGCGTTCAAAGGCGTCAAACACGTGCTTAAGAAATTCCTTGCTCATGCCCAAGCCGTTGTCCTTGATTCGGAATTCGTATTTGGCGCAACCGGGAATTTCGGATTCGTATTGCGAAATGCGGAAGAAAATCGAGCCCGTCGACGGCGTGTATTTAACCGCGTTGCTCAAAATATTTATCAGCACCTGATTGATTTTAAGCTGGTCGGCGTAAACGTCTTCGTTCTTGACCTTGAAGGCGTCGATTTGGAATTTCTGTTGCTTGGCGGTGACTTGCGGCTGAATCAGATGAATCAGATTGTGAATAAGGTCGGAGAGGTTGCATTCCTGTTCGGCGACTTCCACGCGCCCCGATTCGATTCGGCTCATGTCAAGGATGTCGTTTATCAAGCCGAGGAGGTGATTGCTTGAAGCCAAGACTTTTTTCAGCGAATCCTTAACTTGCGTGCGATTGTCGAAGTGGCGCAGAGCCATTGTCGTGAAGCCGATTATCGCATTCATGGGCGTGCGTATGTCGTGGCTCATGTTCGACAGGAAAGTCGTTTTGGAGGCGTTGGCGTGCTGAGCTTGCGCCAATGCCTCGGCAAGTTCACGGTTACGCGCCAAAGACTCCCGCGTTTGCTCGTCGACGTTGGCAAAGCCGATACCCACAGCGTGAAGTCCCTCGTCGATACGTGCCACGCGGAGCATCATGAAATGTTCCTCGCCATAGCGCACCATTAAATAGCGGTGCGAAATAATTTCCTCATTGGCAAGGCGGGCGCGCAGATTGTGCGGCTCAACGAACTTCAAAAGCTCCTCGCGGTCATTGGGCGCGACGTATTCCCGAACGTAATTATCCATAGCCGCACGGAAACGGATAACGTCGCTCTGCCTGCGGTGGAACAGGGCGGTAATTTCGGGCGCGACACGATAGCAAACCGCCTCGTCCGAATCCAAATTCAAATGATAGACCAGCCGATAATCCGCCGTCAAAGCCTGAATCATTTCGCTCTGCCGCCGACGCCGACGTTCCTCGGAAAGCAATTTCGTTTGCAAGCGGAATTTCTCTTCCATTTCCTCCTGCTTGACGCGATTTTCGGTCTCGGTCAAATTTTTCTGGTGGAGCAGCGCGGTATTCCTGCGAGCCTGCGAAATTATCGTAAGGAAGACAACCAGCATAGCCGCCATTGTCAAGGCGATTTGGATTAGCGAACGTTGGCGCATATCGGAGTTGACGGCGGCGATTTCCTCCTCGATTTTGTTTTCGCGAATCAGATAGGTCAGCATCCAGCCGGTATTGCCGACGGGGCGATAATACAACGTCTCCTGCGCCCCGCGATACGTGAAGGACGCCGCGCCCTGCTTACTGCCGGCGAAGTCGTCTTTAACCTTGGCAAGCGAATAATTTTCGGCGAAGGTCGCGCCTTCCAGGGCTTCGAGGAGGTTTGTACCGCTGTCAAGCCCGCCGAGCACGGACTCCGTAAGTGAATCGCCGTTGGTGTAGTAAAGGTTGAAGAACGTCATACCGCTTGCGGCCGTGTGCACCAGAATTCCTTCCATAAAGCGCGGCATGGGCAGTTGAATGAAACAATTCTTGAGCGCGACGCCCAGGAAGGTCAAGCCTTCGACGGGAACGGCTACCGCCACGGTCTTATCAAACGTGTAAACCGTGGAGGAGTTGATTGACTTGTCGGCAAAAGAATAGGCGTCGGGATTGGGCGCGACGCCTTCGGGCGTGTAGATTGTGCCGTTGGTGTCGACGAGGGCAAATTGGTCGACGCCGCAGAAAGTTTCCATTTTGCCGAGGAACGCGCTCAAAGTCTCGACGCTTTGCAAATCGGCGGGCGTCAAAATCTTCAAGGCGGCTCTTATGTTATTCACGTGAATGTTAATGCGGGCGATAAGGACTTGTTCGCGGCGGTCGGTCAGTTCGCGCAGATACATTTCGCTCACGGAGTGCACCGCCTCGGAGGTATCGTCTTGCCCGCGATTATTTATCCACAGCGTCGACAGGATTAACAGCACGGCAACAATCGCCCCGCCGATAATCGCGGTTGAAACGGTTTTTTTATTTTCGGTTAAATTTTTCTCTTCCATTACCAAAACCTCGCGCCAATATTTTTCCGCGCAGATTTTATTAGAATTACCTTAAGATAGCAAGCTGTCATTAAAAAAATTAAGCCCTCCGAAATCGGAAGGCTTGATTCAAATCGTTGGAACGGTCAGCGTGAAGGTCGTACCCGCGCCGGGCTTACTGCGCACGCCGATTTTTATGTCGTGGCGGTCGGCTATCCATTTGGCGATAGACAAGCCCAGCCCGACGGTACTCTCGCCGGAATCGTTTTTGGTACGCGCCTTGTCGGAGCGATAGAACAGGTCGAAGATTTTCGCGCTGTCCTCCTTTGAAATGCCGATGCCCCTGTCGATGAACTTCAGCGTCGCCGTATTGCCCGCAACGGTCAGCTCCACTTGCACGACGGTATCGGGCGGGCTGTAGCGCAGGGCATTATCCAGGAAGGCGGCGAACATTTTCTTGATATACTCCGCGTCCGCCAAGATTTTGCACGGCGCAAGCTTTGTGATTTGCACTCGCGGCGAAGCGTAATCCTCGATGAATTTTATCAGCAGGTCGTCCAAATCGACGGGAACCTTCGTCAGCGCACGATGTCCTTGTTCGGCTCGCGCCAGGAACAGCAAATTTTCAACGAGGTTTTGCATATTCTGCGCGGAATTTTTTATCGACGTGACAGCCTCCTTGAACAATTCGGGGTCTGCCGCGCCGTAGCGTTCCAATATGTCCACGTAGCCGCGTATGATTGTCAACGGCGTCCTCAGTTCGTGCGATACGTCATTGATGAATCGTTGTTGACGTTGGAAATTTTCCTCTGCTCGCGCCGCCTCAATCCCTAATTGCATAGCCGACGCCTCTGGTCGTGTAAATGTACTTTTCGCCGAAGCGGTCGTCGATTTTGGAGCGCAGATAGCTGATATACACGTCGACGACGTTGGTATCGCCGATATAGTCATAGCCCCAAACGGTCTGGAGAATCTGGTCGCGGCTCAAGACGTTGCGCTTATTTTCAACCAGATACTTCAACAGCTCGTATTCCTTATGGGTAAGCTCGACGTGTTCGCCCTTGACGGTGACCTCGTAGCGTTCGGGGTAAAGAATCATATTTTTGACGACGTAGCGTTTATCCTCCTCGGCGCGGACGCGTTCGGTGTGACGGCGGAGCGTGCCGCGAATACGGGCGAGGAGTTCCTCGGCGGCGAAGGGCTTGGTCATGTAGTCGTTGGCTCCGAGGTCTAAGCCCTCAACCTTGTCGCGAATTTCGTCGCGGGCGGTCAGCATTATTATGGGTACGTCGCTCACTTCGCGGACGCGTTTGCAAATTTCCATGCCGTCCATTTCGGGAAGCATAACGTCGAGCAAAATCAAATCGTATTTTTCCTGCAAGATACGTTCGTAAGCGCGACGCCCGTTGGGTTCGGTTGCGGTCTTGAAGCCTTCGCGTTCGAGGGTTAATTGGAGCAGGCGAGCAATCGGACGCTCGTCCTCCACTATGAAAATCTTTTCTGCCATTCAAAATCCTCCTTAGGAATTAGGAATTAGGAATTAGGGACTAGGGACTAGTAATCGCGTATTTTAAAGCCGCCAAGGAGGGCGGCTCGCCGCGACTTGAAACCAGGAAGGTTTCATAGCGGCACAGACGGCTTCGGTCAGGCGCAGACGTTAGAATATGAGGCGGTATCCGCCCCACGCGCAGTGGTGGCTTTCTTTGCTACTTTCTTTCGCCACTGAAAGAAAGTAGTTAATCAAACGATTCTTAGGATACTTTCTTGCGAGGAAGAAAGTTACCAAATCCTCCTAAACATCAGTGACGCCGTAACGTCCTTATCCTCCTCGCCGAGTTGCAATTCAGCCTCGCCGCCCACCGACCAGCCGCGAGCAAATTCATTTTCGCCGCGCACGCTGAAGATAAAATGCGTTTTGTCGCGCTTGTTGCGAATTCTGTAGCTGTTGGCGGTGTCGCCCTCGTAGCTGACTTGCAAATCGGGGTCTGCACCCGTGAAGCCGTGCTTAACGCCAAATCTCAACCCGAACATGCCCGACCGCCAATAGCGTTTCAAGTCCAGCCCCGTCTGCGCCGCGAAGTAGGTATTGCTGTCCGCGTCGACGTGCTGATTGTAAATGCCCGCGCCCCGCTCGTTATAGCTGTCCTGCCGCAAGTGCGACGCCTGGAAATTAACAAACGGACTCACGTGCCACGTCTTACCGGGCGACAAATCGTACTTATACTCGCCGCCAACCTCAATGATTCGGCTCTTGTAATTGGCATGCGTCGACAAACCCAACGACGAAAGCCCTCTGTGCAACGAATTGCGCAACTGCCCGCTGTTGACATAAAAATAAACGTCGCTTGCCCGATTGTGCCAGCCCGCGTAAAGCCCCAAGCGCGTATCGTAGACGGTCGCCCGCGAAGAATCCGCGCCGTAGCCGATTGTCCCGTACGTCGCTAAAATGCCCGCCCGAACATTTTTGCCGACGGGTCTGTCGTAGCCGCCCACAATCACGCTACCGTGATAATCGGTACCGCCGCGCAGGCTGCCCCAATTTTTCATGTAGTTAATCCAAAGGTTGTTTTCCTGCCGCGAGGGAACTTTAACCTTGACGGTCATATCGGGCGCGGAGTCGGTGTCGTCGTCGGCAAAGTTCATGGGGTGCAGGTTTATATCAATGTAATCCGGCGCGAAAATCCGCGTGACGCGGTCGGCTATCATCTTGTCGACGGCGTTATTTTGCTGAGCCACACTCATAATCCGCGCACAGTCGTTGGAGCCGATTTGCGTCAAAGTCTTTTTGGCTTCGGTCGGCTCCAGATTGTAAAGGTCGCGCATCTCCTCCTGTTGAGGTTCGCCCTCCAGCTTCTCGAACATTTTGCTCATGGCGTCCAAGGTCTGCTTTTCATGCGGTGCCAAGTCGTCGGTGCGCGTCGATTCGTAGGTCGTGACGGTCAAGGTATTGCCGACAATCGCGCCGGTCGCCTCCAACATGCCCGAAACAGGGACGGGGTTGCCGACGGGATTTTTAATGTTGCCGGTGATTGAGTTGGCGATTAGGACGGTCTCGGTCTGATTGGGGAGGAGGCTGTCGGTCGTGACGGTGGAGCCTTCAACGTCGGCGTTGCCGTTGACGATAATCGTGCCGCCCTCGCCGCCGCTTACCTTGTGAATCACGCCGTCGCTAATCAAATCGCCGTTGATAACCAAATTGGTGTGCGGAGTGCCCGCCGCAATCAGCCCGTGATTGACGAACTTGCCCGTCGCGGTATCGGTGAAGCCCTCGGCAATATCCGCGCTCATGTCGTGGAGCGTGAACGTGCCGCCGTAAATTTTCGCGCCGCGCATGACTTCCACGCCCAAAATATCAGCCGCGCCCGAAAATTTAAAATCACCGGCGTTGACGTTGAGCTTGATGTTGTCCGCGCCCGAAATGTTGCCGCCGTATTCGAGGCTTGTGTTGAAGTTAAGATTTGTCACGAGGTCGGGGATATACTTCGTCGCGTCGAAGGAGTTGCCGCCGTATTGCAAAGCGACGGGATACGTGCTAAGAAAGCCGTCCGCCGCCGTGAAGTGTTTCCACTCCGAAACGATGTCGCCTTCGAGCGTCGCGCCCTTGTTTATGTTGACGTTGCGCACGAAAGCATTCTTGCCGATATAAATTGCGTGTTCGCCGCCGCGCAGGTTGCCCGACAGATTGAAGTCGCCGACGAGTGCGCCGTTAAGTTCGTCCGTTGCGGTCAGCGGAAGGTTTTCGCCCGAAGTGATATTGCCCGATTCGTCGACGCCACGCAGATAACGCAGATAGGAGCCGCGATATTCGCCGCCCGCGCCGAGTATGTTGGAGCCGAAATTGAATTCTGCGGCATTGCCCGACGCCGCAACATTTCCGTCGACGATCAAGGTATGGTCGCGCCCGTAGGAAATTAAAATGCCTTTGCCGCGCAGACCGTCGGATTGAACTGTGGCATCCTGCGTGACGGTAAGTTGATTGCCCAAGCCGTCGACGCGAATGCCCGCCGCGCCGGTGCCCGTCAAGGTGATGTTGCCGCTCTGCGTGACGGTGTTATTCGCGCCCGAAATGTGCAAGCCGACCGCCAAAGACTCTGCGCTCGTGAAATTATCGGCGTTCGTGACGGTGCCGCCGTTTGAGTAAATCGAACGCCCGTAAAATCTGCTTGTGTCTATGTCGTAGCCGAGGGCTTTCATGGCGTTAAGTTCGCGTTCGGTAAGGATTGTCGAGTTCCTGTAAGTGAATGGCGAATCCGCCAAGCCGAGGGCGTGAGCCAATTCCAGACGCACGGCTCCGACCAAATCGGCGGCTTGTTCATTAGTTGGCAGGACAGTATCGGCGTCGACGTTCCAGCCGTTGATTGCGCCGTCACGATTCGCGCCCTTGTACTTGCCGACGTTCACGACGGAAACGGCGGAGCTGCCTTTGCGCGGCGCGTACTTTTTAAGGAAGGTCTGAATATCTTGAGCGGAAAGCTCCTCGCCCGCCAAAGTTTTCAATTTGAAGCCGGTGAGGTCTCTGTCGCCTTGCAACATTTGCGCGAGGTAATTATCTTGAACGAGGGCGGCGTTGGCGAAGGAAAAAGTTTGGGCATCAAGAATTGGCAAGTTTGAGGTATTGAGGGCGATTTGCCAAGGCGTTTGAATTCCGCGCAGATCGAGGACGTTTTGCCAGTAAGCGGCACCGAACTTGGCGGCATTGATAATCGAGCGGTTGAAGTTGTAAACGGAGCCGAATTCGCCGTTATCGAAGAATTCCATTTCGACGACGGTTGAATCGTCAGCGCGGAGGAATTCGGTTTGGGACGCGTCAACTTGAGCGGCGGCAGTGCTCACGCCGAAAAAAATCGCAACAGCGAAGAGCCGACGCCGCATTTCGTTCTTGTTAAACATCTTCATTGAAAGATTCTCCCTGTTGAATTTTTCCCGGCTTCCACCGAAGAAATTTTTCGACAGCTTATCATAAACGCGGGCAAAAAAAAAGCCGGCGCAAGGATTTGCCGCCCGATTTTTAACGGAAGTTTAACTTTGCACCGCGATTTTAACGGTCGATTAACAAAGGTCGATTAAACTTTTAATGAGGTGATTGAAATGAAACGGTTTGCGATAATAATTGCGGCAATGTTTTTGGTCAACGTGTTCGGTTTGGCGTCGGCTTCGTCGGCGGCGCAACGAGTAACGGAACCTGCGCGGTGGACTCAAAAGGCTACGGTCGGAAAATTCCCGTCGGAGGTGTTGCGGCTGGTGAATTTGGAACGGGCAAAAGCGGGCTTGTCGCCGTTGAAGTTCGCGGACGATTTGGCGGCAAGCGCATTGGTAAGAGCGCGGGAATTGCCGTTGAAGTTTTCGCACACGCGCCCGAACGGCTCAAAGTGTTTCACGGCAATGCCGCAGACCGCAGGAGCGCACGTCCTCGGCGAAAATTTGGCGGGCGGACAGACTTCGCCCCAACAGGTCGTGCAAGCCTGGATGGATTCAAAATCACACCGCGATAACATCATGAGCAAGCAATTTAAGGAAATAGGCATCGTCTACTACTACCAATCGAACACGAAATTTAAGCATTATTGGGTACAGCACTTTCGCGGTTGACGAGCCGAATCCGATTGCGTTTGGCGTGCAACTTAATTTCCAACGCCTCCGCCAAAACGTTTACGAGCGTGCAATCCAAGCGGAAGAAGTCTTTCTGCGACAACTCCTTAAAAAAGTGCGGCGTCCACGAATTGTGCAGGAGCAACAGCTCCGCCTTAACGTCCGCCAAATGAAAATTCTGCAGGAAATAATAATTGACGTAATCCTCGGCGGTGCTCACGACACCCGAAGGAATTTCGGGCATGACGCGGCGATTGTCGAGGATTTTTATTTCGGCGGGAAAACGGCGGGCATAGTCGTTGATAAAGGCGTTGCTGAAAAAATCCCACTCAACGGCGGTGGCGGCGTTCAAGTTCCAAAGCTTTTCAAGGTTGAATTCGCGCCAAAGCCCCATGCAAAAGGCGGCGGGCGGCGTATTGATAAAGGCGGTGTAACAACCTTTGCCGTCGGGGTCGCCGAACATTACGGTGCGATGCTTGGCGTCGGGCAGGAAATATTTTTCGGCGTCGCGGTTCAAGATAACGGTATCGAGGTCGAGCCACACTCCGCCGCGCTTAGCCAAGAGCGCAACCCTCAAAGCGTCGGTGACGTGCATGTAAACAAATCGCCTGTCGCTGAACAGGTTCAAGCCCAATTCGCGCACGTCGAGGAATTCGCCGAGGTTTTTGTAATCCAGGACGATAATCGTGGCGTGCGGCAGGAATTTCTTCCACGTCTCCATACACAGCCGCAGGTAGAACGGCATACGCTCACGCGGCTCCCAAAATGTGTAAACGAACAATTGAATCACCTCGGCGCGATTGTAGCACGGCGATTAGTCCAATTCAATTTGCAGAAAATTTTTTGATTGGCAGGGGAATTGGCAAGTGCGGCGAATAATTCAGCAAAAGTGGCAAGTGTCACACGAAATTGAGGAGGGTTATTCCAATGGCGGAAGAAAAAGATTTGGTAAAAAGCGATTCGGGACTCGGCGCGATTAAAATTGCTGATGAGGTCGTCAGCATAATTGCGGGGCTTGCGGCTACGGAGATTGACGGTATAGCGGGCATGAGCGGCGGCGTTGTCGGCGGTATCGCGGAAATGCTCGGACGCAAAAACTTCTCCAAGGGCGTCAAGGTCGAAGTCGGCGAACGCGAGGCGGCGGTCGATTTGTTCATTATCGTCAAATACGGCGCACGTATCCCCGATGTCGCATTGGCGGCGCAAGAGAATATCAAACGCGCTATCGAGACCATGACGGGGTTGTCGGTCGTCGAAGTCAACGTGCATGTGCAGGGCGTCAGCTTCCCCGAAGACGAAGCCAAAGAGGAAGATGCGCGCGTCCATTGAAAGCAACACGATTAAATTTGTCGGGTGGTGAGGAGGTTTTATGGGGATAATTCGACGCCTTATATTACTTTTTTACGTCCCGGCAGTGCTGGCAGTCGTGGCGGTGTGCGCGGGCGTGTGCTTGCACTTCATACCCGAAAACGTCTGGCAATCCTATCTGAAATTCATAATCGCACGCGAAGAAACCTTGGCAGTATTGGCGGGCATGGCGGCGGCAAGCTTGATTCTGTTGCCGGCGGTGTTCTCTAGGAGCAAAAGCCGCGACCTTTCACTCGCGTCGGGCGACGTTCATTTGGAAGTCGGCAAGCCGGGCGAGGTCAAAGTCACGGTTCCGGCGATAGTCAGCGTAGTCGAACGTGCGGCGATAACGGTCAACGGGGTGCGTGAAGTAAGTGCGTCCGTATACCGTCAAAACGGCGACATGCCGATAAAAGTGCGCTTGACGATAACGCTGGGACAAGGCTATTCGGCTCCGAAAGTCAGCGAGGCAACAGTTGCCGCCGTCGATGACGCCTTACAGACGGCTTTGGAACTGCCGCTGGTGCCCGTCGAGGTCAAGGTCGACGAAGTCACTCATGCCATTGTGGAACGCGATAAGCGCGTCGTTTGAGGTACCGACATGTTCAAAAGCATAATCAAAAAATTTTTCTCAGTGCCTGTCTCGGCGGTAAAGAATGTTCGGAGCATAAGCAGCGGAGAACTTTTGCTGAAGAAAACCGACTTCGGGCTTGTTCGCGTGGATTTTGCCGTAGTCCAAAAAATAGCCGAACGCGCCCTCCGTTCGGTGGCGGGGATAAAGGACGCAACGATAGCGGTCGAGAAATTGAACGAGGCTAATCCGCTAAGAATCCGCATGACGGCGGGCTTGCTGGAGGGCTATTCGGCACCGCGAATCAGCGAGGCGGCGGACAAGGCAATCAACGGCGCATTGCGCGAACAACTGCGCGTGGAGTTTTATGTTCCCGTTGATGTCAAAGTCAAAGAGCTTGCCGCGCAGGTCGTCACAAAGAAACGGCGCGTCAGATAGGCGGTGATAACATGCTCGAAGCAATTCAAAACTTTGTTATCGACTTGTTTGAGGGGCATCGCACGCGGAAATTCGGCTTTATCGCGGGCTTAATCACGGGCGGCGCGATTTTGCTTATCGGCTTTTTCAACACGCTGTTTATCCTGCTGTGCGGAGTTATCGGGCTGTTTGTCGGCTCGCGTTTCGACAGCAAGGACGATTTGATCGAAAAGATTATCCGCAAGCTGGACGAACTTTTACCGGAGCGAATTCAGCGGTGGTAGGATAGGGAGTAGGAATTAGGAATTAGGGAGTAGGTTATGAGCCGCAAACTTGCACGCGAGGCAGCATTCAAGGCATTATTCCAACTGGATTTCAACTTCGAGGCGGAAGAGCGCGAAGCCTCCGAGGACTTGGCGATACAAACGATGTTCGACGACCAACCCAAATTGACGCTGAAAAAAGATTTGGCGTTCATAGAGGAGTTGGTTCGCGGCACGCGGGCGCACCTGGTCGAGGTTGACGAAATTATCACGTCGCGCTTAAAAGCAGGCTGGCAAATGTCGCGGCTCATGGCGGCGGACAGAAATATCTTGCGGCTGGCAGTCTATGAAATGAAATTCGCTCAGCCGCCTCTGCCAAAGAATATCGCCATAAACGAGGCGGTGGAGCTGGCTAAACGATACGGCACCGACGACTCAAGCCGATTCGTAAACGGCATTCTGGAGGCAATTTCAAAGTGAACTCACAATCGGGCGTTGAGTCCGATTTTTTTTTGCATTTCGTAAGCGGCAGGGGTAAACGGCGGGCGCGGCGAATAGCGGCGATAAATTTGGAGGTGACGGCATTGTTTAAAGATTTATGGAAACGGCGCGTGCAACTCGTCGAGGCGGATTTGCTCAAGGAGTTGCGGCGCACGCAGTCGCTCGACGAAAACTTAATGCGGGCTATGGAGTACAGCTTGATGGCGGGCGGCAAACGGTTGCGCCCGATACTTTTAATGGCGGCGGCAGACGCGTCGGGCAGCACGGGCGAAAAGTTCATAACGGTCGCCGACGCCCTGGAGCTGATTCATACCTATTCGCTGATTCATGACGATTTGCCCGCCATGGACGACGACGATTATCGGCGCGGCAAGCTCACCAATCATAAAGTCTTCGGCGAGGCAACCGCTATCCTTGCCGGCGACGCCCTGTTGACTTTGGCGTTTGAAGTCGTGCTCCGTCAAGCCGACGTTCCGCCCGAAACTTTGTTGCGCGTCGTGAAGGAAATCAGCACAGCGGCGGGCGCGGCGGGCATGGTTGGCGGTCAAGCCGTTGATTTGCGCTCCGAGGGCGTCCAAATCGATTTGGCAACGCTAAAGCTCATGCATACGGGCAAAACGGGCGCACTGTTCAAGGCGGCTTGTCGTTCGGGCGCGATTCTTGCTCAAGCCGACGATAACACGCTCCGCGACCTCACGCGCTACGCCGAAGCTTTCGGGCTTGCCTTCCAGATAACCGACGACATCCTCGACGTGACCGGCGACGCTCAAATCCTCGGCAAGCCGACCGGCTCCGACGCAAAAAAGCATAAAGCCACCTACGTAAGCTTGACCACCCTCGCCGAAGCGAAACGACTTGCTCAAGCCGCCGTTGACGACGCCCTCGACGCCTTAAGCAATTTCGATTCGGAAGCGGACTTCCTCCGCGAACTTGTTCAATATCTGACTGCCCGCGAAAAATAATTTGCCATAAAGGATTTTGCCGCGAATGCGCCGAATATCAATTGAAATTTTTATTAAAGGAGTGTTTGCAATGAGGAAAATCTTTGTGGCGACGTTACTGGCGGTCATGCTGAGCGCGGCGACGGCTCTGGCGGCGGATTGGGAACAAATCTACCTCGACGAAAACGACAATCTGATTTACTTCGACACCGAGTCCGTTAAAGTTGTCACGCGCAACGGCGACGACGCGGTTTTTAATGCCTCCTTCCGCATGGTCTACAGCGAACGCGGGCGTCAAGCTCTGATTGATTGGTATCGCGACAACTCCATTATGCCGACCGACATTGAAAGCCTTTCCTACGACGTGGCGACCGTCAACTTCAAGAAAAGCGGCGACAAGCGTGAATACTGCATCATGACGCGCAAATCCTACACCGAGGACGGCAGGAGCTTGGAGGATATGCATTTCGTCAATCCCAATCCGCAGTGGACGGCAATTCCTTTGAGTTCGCTTGTCGAGGTCGAATACTACAACGCGCTTTTGATTGTCGACGGCAAGAGATTTGACGCAAACTATTAAGGAGCGATTAACGACGGGGCTGTTGAAAAGATTGAGATCGCCCGCAGAACTTCAAACGATGAGCTTGGCTGAGCTTGAGGAATTGGCGGGCGAAATTCGCGAGCTAATCTTGACGACGGTCGCGAAAAACGGCGGGCACCTCGCGCCGAGCTTGGGGACGGTCGAGCTGACACTTGCGCTCTATTCCGTGTTCGATTTCAGACGCGATAAGCTCGTTTGGGACGTGGGGCATCAAGCTTACACACACAAAATTTTGACGGGGCGACGCGACACATTCCACACGCTTAGGACTTTGGGCGGCATTACGGGCTTCCCGAAGCGTGCCGAGTCGCCTTTTGATTCCTTCGGCGTCGGTCACGCCTCCACCTCAATCAGTGCCGCGCTGGGCTTGCTCATTGCCGCCGAGATTGAAAATATTCCGCGCAGAGTTATCGCGGTTATCGGCGACGGCGCGTTGACGGGCGGCGAGGCTTTCGAGGCTCTCAATCACGCGGGGCAACTCAAAAAGAAATTGCTCGTCGTCCTAAACGATAACGAAATGTCTATCGATAAAAACGTCGGCGCGTTATCGGAATATCTGTCGCAACTGCGCCTCAAGCCGCAATATCACCGCGCCAAAAAAGAGTTCGAGGACTTCGTTAAGAATATACCCTTCCGCGACATCGGCGAAAAAATTTTGTTGGCGTCCAAATCTGTGCGACACGGCTTGAAGTCGGCGATAGTCCCCGGCGCGATTTTCGAGGCTTTAGGCTTCACCTACCTCGGTCCGATTGACGGGCACGACCTCAAGAGTATGCGCGATATTTTCCGCAAGGTTGACGTGATTGACGCGCCCGTTCTGATTCACGTGCACACCACAAAGGGCAAGGGCTACGCGCCCGCCGAGACTTCGCCCGATAAATTTCACGGCGTCGGCAAGTTCGATAAAACGACAGGGCAAATTTTTAAAAAGCCCGCGCCGCCGAGTTACACCGAAATTTTTTCGCAAGCGGTGATTGACTGCGCGGCTCGCAATGACAAAATCGTCGCGATAACCGCCGCAATGCCGTCGGGCACGGGCTTGAAGAAGTTCGCCGAAAAGTTTCCGCGCAGATTCTTCGACGTGGGCATAGCCGAGGAGCACGCGGTAACGTTGGCGGCGGGCATGGCGGCAGGCGGCTTGCGTCCCGTCGTGGCGATTTACTCAACGTTTATGCAACGCGCCTACGACCAAATCCTCCACGACATCTGCTTACAAAATTTGCCGGTGGTGTTATGTCTGGACAGAGCGGGGCTGGTCGGCGAGGACGGCGCAACTCATCACGGCGCATTTGATTTGGCGTACTTGCGCACGATACCGAACATGAATATCCTTGCGCCCAAGGACGAAAACGAATTGCGGCAAATGATATTCGCGACGTTCGCGCAAGATAAACCCGCAGCGATACGCTATCCGCGAGGCGCGGGATTGGGCGTCAAGGTCGAGGCGGAGCCGGCGGAAATCGATTGGGGCAAGGCGCAAGTCGTGTTGGAAAGCGCAAAGCCCGACGTGACAATCTGCGCGGTGGGCACAATGGTAAAAACCTCGACGGAGGCGGCGCGGCTCCTGCGCGAAAAGGACATATCGGTCGGCGTGATAAATGCGCGGTTCGTCAAGCCGTTCGACGCGGAGCTGATAAAAGAATCTGCGCGGACTTCGCGGCTATTGGTCACGTGCGAGGAGGGCACCTTGACGGGCGGCTTCGGAGCGGCAGTGGCTGAGCTTTTGGCGGACGAACGAATTGCGACGCCGTTATTGCGGCTGGGCATAGCGGATAAATTCATCGAGCAGGGAACGCGCACGCAACTGTTGGACTTGTGCGGGCTGACGGCGCAGAAAATTTCGCAACGAATACTCGAACGCCTCAACGAAATGATTTTCGGCTTTTTAACGGTGACGACATGAAACAACGGCTTGACATCTTGCTGACGGAAAAAAATCTGTTCGACAGCCGCGCCCGCGCCAAGGCAATGATTATGGCGGGGAAAATCCTCGTGAACGGGCAAAAGGTCGATAAGGCGGGCACGTTGATTGCGCCCGACGCGGAAATTCGTATCCTCGGCGCGGAAATACCCTTCGTAAGTCGCGGCGGCTTGAAGCTCCAAAAGGCTCTCGACGTGTTCAAAATAATTATGAGCGGGAAAATCGCGGCAGACGTCGGGGCGTCGACGGGCGGCTTTACCGATTGTATGTTGCAACACGGCGCGAAGAAAGTTTACGCGATTGATGTCGGCTACGGGCAACTGGCGTGGAAACTTCGCAGTAATGTGCAGGTCGTCAACATGGAGCGCACCAATATCCGCAACGTCACGCGGCAAGACTTCCCGGACGATTTGGACTTCGTATCAATCGACGTGGCATTTATATCGCTGGAAAAAGTTTTGCCGATAGTGTACGATTTGCTGAACGATTCGGGCGAGGTCGTCGCGCTGATAAAGCCGCAATTCGAGGCGGGACGCGAACACGTAGGCAAAAAGGGCGTCGTCCGCGACAAAAAGATTCATGCGGCGGTTATCGAGCGGGTCTTGGACTTTGCGGCGAGCGTCGGCTTTGCGGTCAGGGGATTGGACTATTCGCCCGTCAAAGGTCCGGAAGGCAACATCGAATATTTGGCGTATCTGTCGAAGGGCGGCGACGCGGCGGCGGTTGAAATTTTATCGGTTGTTAATTTGGCGCATGAGGACTTGGACTGATGGCAAGGCAAAGCGTATTCGGGCAACGTGACGTTGCATCCAATGTGGGCAGTCTTAAAATTTATGGGAGCTAAGCTTATGGCAAGGCAAAACGTATTCGGGACGGTGTTCGGCGTGGAAGCAGGCATGATGCAATTGGCGGTCTTCCCGAACATGAGCAAGCGGCGGGCAGGCGAAATCGTCGACCGCATTTTTAATTTCTATCACAACAAGGACGTGCGGCTGGTCATGCCGGCGACCGAGGCACGGCAATTCCGCAAGGAGGAATACGGCTTGCCGTGCGTGGAGCGCGTTCATGTCGACATGGCGTTGAGCATAGGCGGCGACGGGACGTTATTGGGCGTGTGTCGCAGATTCGGCGGGCAGAGCGTTCCCGTTTGCGGCATTAACCTTGGCACGCTGGGCTTCCTCGCCGACATTGAGCCGCGTGAATTGGAAAGCCGATTGGCTAAGATTCTGGCGGGGCAATATCGCGTTGAGCAACGGCTTTTGCTTAGCGGCTACGTGCGCAACGAGCTTGGCGAAAAATTCCTCGGCAACGCGATTAACGACGTTGTCATAACCAAAGGCGGCGTGGCGCGTATATTGAGCTTGGGGCTTTATGTCAATCGGACGCACCTCATGGACTACAAGGCGGACGGGATAATCGTCGCAAGCCCGACGGGTTCCACGGCGTATTCGCTGAGTGCCGGCGGACCGATTCTAAACCCGACGATTCGCGCCCTGCTCCTTACGCCGATTTGCGCCCATACCTTCCAAATGCGCCCGCTTATCGTCAACGAGGACGACGAAGTTTTAATCAAGGTATCGGCAATGCAGGACGTGATTGTCACGCTCGACGGGCAGGTAAGTCACAAGATTCAGCCCAACGACGACGTTGTTATCCGCAAGGCGCGGGAGACCGCCCATATCGTCAAGTTCGACGACAAAAATTATTACGACGTGCTTAAGGCTAAGATGTGGAGCTGAAAGGAGACGCTTACCTTGGCGATTATTAACCCGCCGCCCGCTGTGGATTTGAATTATTACAGGCGGGCTTACCTTGAGCTGAACGATTTTCCCAACGAGGTTTTACAGGAACATTGCAAGCGGTTTGCCGTCAAGCAGGGGCATTCAACTTGCCCTTACGACCACAGCAAGTATCTTAAAGTCCTTTTGCAAAAGGCGATTGACGACAACGGCTTGAAGGCTTTGGAGATAAGTCCTTGGGACAATCCTTTTCTGCGCGGCGCGAACGTTAAATATTTCGGCATGGAAGACGCGGCGGCTTTACGCAAGAGTGCCGTTGAAGCGGGGCGTTGCAATAATAACGTGCCGAATAAGATTCACTTCGTGAGTCCGACGGGAGACTTCGGCGTTGTCAATGAAACTTTTGATATTGTCTTCAGCAGTCACGTCATAGAGCATTGCCCCGACCTTATCGAGCATCTGCGCAACGTCGGCAAGATTCTCAATGCGGGCGGCGTCTACGTCTTAATCGTGCCCGACAAACGTTATTGCTTCGATTATTATCATTCCGAGTCGACGATTACGGAGGTGATTGACGCCTTTGCCAACGAGCGGAAAATTCCGCGCCTTGCCGACGTTATCAATCAGGGTTACACTTGCACGCACAATAACGCGATGTTGCATTGGCTGGGCTATCACGGCGAACGTTTCGGCTACAGAAAGACACAACTCGCGCCCGATTTGAAGGTTGAAATTATGGGAGAGTATTTCCAAGATGACGGAGAGGGCGTCGATATTCAAGAGTTCACGCATTTGGTTAAGCGTTATTCCGAGGCTTTGGCGCAGGGCAAATACATCAGCACGCATAACTGGCGATTTACGCCCGATTCTTTCGGCTATATCGTGAACATGCTAAATAAGTTGGAGCTTATCCGCTTGCCGCTGTTCAGATTGTGCCACACGCTTTGGGGGCAACAAGAATTCGTTGCCATGTTGGAAAAAGTTTGACGGAGGAATTTGTTTGACTGACGAGACGATTAACGAGCTTTCCGCGCAGATTGCGGAATTGCATTTTGCGGAGGACTTGCCCGCGCAGATTGAGGGCTTTGAGCTTAGGAAAATCTTCGCGGCGGAGGAGGATAAATTTATCCTGTTCACATATGCTGACGCGGCGATTCACTGCGCGATTACGGCTTACTTCCACACCGAGACCAAAGAGTTCAAGGTGCGCCAAAGTATCGGCTTAACGGAATTTTGCCTTACCGATTTTTTTACGGAGGACTTGGCGCACTTCAAGGAGTTGCTTGACGCCGAACTTGCAGGCGTGATAAAAAATCTGCGCGGAGTCGGGACGGGTAAGGTCAATCGATTCCTGCACGATATAAAGCTTGACACTTGGGCTTACGGTCGGAGCTTGCCCGCGACGCTTGAGGGCTTCGAGCTTTACATAAGCCCCGCCGCGCCCGTCGAGGTGACGAACGGCTCCTTTATAATTGTAAACTATGCCGACTTCGCGCTCGGCAGCGACTTCGCCTTGAGCTACAACATTTACACCGACGAATTCGGCGGCGAGGAGCGCATTTGCGGCGCACCTAAAGTTATCTACAACTTCGACGCCAAGACGCTTGACGATTTGGAGGCTAAGCTTAAAGATAATTTGACGGACGAGTTGCGCGAGATTCGGCGGCTTTCTGAGGAGGCGAAGTGAATTGGCAAAGAAAATTTTCGTCGGCGTGCTGATTGTATTGATTAGCGTCTTCGCGACGGCGGATGCCAAAAAAAAGGTTGAGGGTACGTGGCGGCTTGACGGGAGCGCGTCCGCCGAACTTAAGAATTTCCGCTTGATGACCGACGATTGGAAGGTCGCCCTTCGCGGAAAGGAGCCGAGCCGCGCAGGTTTGGATACGCTCAACGCTTCGGCGGGCGGGCAACCCTCCGTCGCCGCCTTGAAGACGCTTTACCAAACCATCCGCGAGGTTGATTGGCGGGCGCAGATTTTTATCGTCGATTTGCGGCAGGAGTCTCACGGCTACGCTAATTCCCTGCCCGTAAGTTGGTACGTCGAGCATAACGCCGCCAATGCCGGCAAAAATGCCGCCGAGGTCGAGGCGGACGAGTTCGAGCGGCTCAACAATCTGCGCGGAGTCGATACGACGTTCGAGCCGCTGGGCAACGCCGATAAGCAGACGCTCAAGCCGATTGGCATTATCCCCCGCGTGATTCAATTCGAGCGCGACTTGGCGACGCAAGAGGGCTTCGTCTATCAACGGTTCGCGGCGGCTGATATGCAATTCCCCGCGCCGGAGGTCGTCGACGATTTTATACTGTTCGTGGCGCAACTGCCGCCCAATGCGTGGCTGCACTTCCATTGCCAGGCGGGGCACGGGCGCACAACGACTTTCCTCGTCATGTACGACATACTCCGCAATCCCGACGTGTCACTGGAGGACATTTGCAAGCGGCAATATCTTTTGGGCGGCTCAAATCTTTTGCTGGAGCCTCAAGGCGACGATTGGTATTCGCAACAGGCTCGCGACCGCGCAGAGAAAATCCGCCTGTTCTATGACTTCGTGCAAGGCACGCGCTCCGAGCAAATCGGCTTGCCGTGGAGCGAATGGCTGGAGGTTAAGCAATGAAAAAATTTTTGACAATCTGCGCGGCGGTCTTTATATTGTTGACGGGTTCGGCTAAGGCGTCCGACGCGGAATTTTTATTGAACAACGCCGAGCTTTATCCCACGGAGACGGGCGCGGATTATTGCGACGATATTGTTCAAGCCACCCTCGCCGAAATAACCAACGACGACATGACCACCTACGAAAAAGTCCGCGCTTGCTACGATTACCTCGTCGATACCTGCACCTACGGCGATAACGTCTTGCGCCTCGACTTCCCCGAAGCTGACGGCACCGCTCGCGCTTTCGGCATGTTGGCGGGGCACGTGGGGGCTTGCGACGATTATTCCTGCGCGTTCGCCGCATTGACGCGGGCTATCGGCTTGAATTGCTATACCGTTTACGGGCAGACTGCTCGCGCCGACGGCGGCTACACGGGGCATATCTGGTGCATTATCGCGATTGACGATGTGGAATACGTCTTCGACCCGCAAATCGACGACAACATAGGCGCGGACGTTTACTATCGCTTTTGCGTCACCTACGACGAGACGCCCGACAGCTACCTCGACGCCGAGCCTTACACGGATTATTTTGCTCCGTTCTATTGATTGGAGACGATTAGAATTAACACTGACGAACTTGCGAAAAATATTTTGAACACGGTCGGCGGATCGGGTAACGTCCTCTATTCCAACGTGATTCAGGCTACCAACTGCATGACGCGCCTCCGCCTCCGCCTAATCGAGAAAAACGAATTCATGATTGACGCCCTTAAGAAAATCGACGGAGTGTTGGGCGTCAATGAGGACGGCGACGAGGTTCAAGTTATCCTCGGCGCGGGCAGAGCCACCACCGTAACCAACGCCGTCAACAAGATTCTGGAGGCGACCAATACCGTTAAGGTCGGCAAAGTCAAAATCGGCGACGCCAAGGCTATACACGATAAGATTCGCGCCAAGAATGCCACGCCCGTTAAGCTGTTCTTTAAAAAGATTTCGAGTATCTTCACGCCGCTGATACCCGGCTTTATCGCGTGCGGCTTGATTACGGGGCTGGTCAGTTGCGCCGTTAAAATGTCGCCCGACCTCGCTTCCGCGCAGATTATTCAACTGCTCATGGTTGCGGGTAACGCGGTCTTTTGGGGCATGAACTTATTCGTCGGCGTCAACGCGGCTAAAATCTTCGGCGGCACCCCGATTCTCGGCGGCGTATTGGCGGCTCTCATGACACACCCCGCGTTGGCAGACATAAAACTTTTGGACGCGGCATTGGTACCGGGGCGCGGCGGAGTTATTTCGGTTATAATCGTGGCGGCGTTCGGCGCGTGGCTCGAAGGGCGTTTGCATAAGATAATCCCCGAAATGTTCGACCTGTTCCTGACGCCGCTCGTTACAGTCTTGACGGCGGGCGCGGCGGCAATACTTATCCTGCAACCCGTGGGCGGCGCGTTATCGGACGCCATAGGCGCGGCGGCAACAACTGCCGTTCAATCGGGCGGCGCGGTCGTGGGCTTCGTCTTGGCGGGCGTATGGTTGCCGCTCGTCATGCTCGGCATACATCAAGCCATGACGCCCATTCACGTTGACTTAATCGCTCAATTCGGCGTGACGATACTGTTGCCGATATTGGCAATGGCGGGCGCGGGGCAAGTCGGCGCGTCAATCGCGGTCTACTTCAAGACGAAAAACAAATTCCTCAAAAAGACAATAGCCTCGGCGTTGCCCGTCGGCATGATGGGCGTCGGGGAGCCGCTGATTTACGGCGTGACGTTCCCGCTGTTCAAGCCGTTTATCGGGGCGTGCATAGGCGGAGCGTTCGGCGGGGCGGTCGTGGCAAATTTCACTGTCGGCGCGGCGACGCTGGGCATATCTGGACTTCCGTTAGCCGCCACCACGAACAATATCCCGATTTATTTGTTCGGACTGTTCACGGCTTACGTGGCGGGCTTTATCGCGACGTGGCTCCTCGGCTTCGACGACCCGCCCGATACTTGAGCAACAAAAAAATCCGGCTCGACGGTTACAATCCCGTTGAGTCGGATTTTAAATTTGTTCAGCCCATAAGTTTTTTTGCGCCGCGAGCCGCCTCCACGTGTTCGATTAAGTCTTCCAATTCGCGCCCGC
>ERZ842401.2189-NODE-2189-length-26483-cov-5.724837_pt1 | contig 26483 bp, 31 predicted proteins | sample MGYA00521270_ERZ842401 | MGnify/ENA primary metagenome ERZ842401 (study PRJEB31892, sample SAMEA3878208) | bioreactor metagenome | biome: Moose rumen | place: Sweden | collected 2011-10 | study: EMG produced TPA metagenomics assembly of the PRJEB12797 data set... | reverse complement strand
ACAGAAGGGGGTAAATCCCCCTCCGTATTATAAAAAAACAATAATAAATTTTAATTATATTAATAATAGCATATAAAAAGAAAAAAAGATATAATTTTTATTACGTAATGAAAATTACGTAAGTAAAATAACGGTTTACAAAAATAAAATTTTTTGCTATAATTTTTATAAAAGATGAGAAATAAAAATTTTTCAATTTCAAAAAAACAATAATAAATTTTAAGGAGTTGTTGAAAATGCGTATTGAAACGCAAACACAACAAAATGCGCTAAAAGCTCAAAAATTCGGGGTTGAAATTGAATTTACCAACATTTTCAACGTTGAAGCAGCAGAAGCGATAGCCTCATTTTTGGGGAATGGTTATCAGGTTAATGCTTTTGATAGCACAATATGGGAGATAAATGATGAGTACTATCGAAAATGGATAATCACCCGTGATGGCAGTGTGTCTTCTTCGGACTATCGCAAACAATGTGAACTTGTAACACCCATCTTGAGATATGAGGATATTCCGACATTACAAGAAATTGTGCGAATTTTACGCCACAAAGGTGCAATTTCTACACCTGAAAAAACATGCGGTGTACATATCCATATATCAAGAATAGGACACACACCGCAAACAATCCGAAATTTATGCAACTTAATGGCCGCACATCAAAAACAACTAATAAAAGCCATTAATGTGGATAATGAAAGGTTAAACAATTATTGCAAGGTGATAGACCCAGAATTTTTGCAACGGTTAAACACCACCAAACCAAAAACTTGGGAAAAACTCGGCCAAATATGGTACGGCGATAATAACATTCAGCGACACACAGAGAGTAAGTATGACCGTAGCCGCTACCACATGCTTAATTTACACAATTTATGGGGCGGAAATGGGCAAACAATAGAATTTCGGCTTTTCCAGTTTGATAATCCCCATGACGATAAAAAAGGCGGGTTACACGCAGGGCAATTAAAATCAATGATACAACTGTGCCTAGCAATGAACCAACTGGCAAAACAATCACGGAGTATATCACCGCGAGAACAGCAAACAGAAAATGAAGCATACGCTTTTCGATGCTGGCTACTCCAGTTAGGTTTTATCGGCGATGAATTTAAGACTGCCAGAGACTACCTAATGCGAAATTTCAGCGGTGATAGTGCATGGCGACACGGTAATACAGGTAGTAGACAACGTAGAGACATAGCCGAAAGCATAACAAACGCAATAGCAATATAAACGGGGGGAATTCCCCCCTTTGTAAAACTATGTAAGTAAAATAACGGTTTACAAAAATAAAATTTTTTGCTATAATTTTTATAGAAAATAAGAAATGAAAATTTTTCAATTTCAAAAAAACAATAATAAATTTTAAGGAGTTGTTGAACATGTATTCTAGTTCTTACAAGAGCTTGAAGAAAAACAAAGAAGACGGCTATGAATATGCCATAGTACAGCAAGACGGAACAGGTATCATAGGTTTTGTGCAACTGATACAAGCTGAAAGCGAAACAGAACCAGCAAGAATTGTCGTTCATTTTGACTCACCCGAAGGCTCAATTCTTATGACCGACACAGAATTTTCAAGAAATTATAATTTCATTCGAGCAATTCACACTCATGAAGAATATGACAATTTTTTGGAGAAATTCGACAGCAACAAGGTTGATCCCGTAAAAATGGCGGCAACAGTTCGTGATGTGAAGGACTTAGTATATGAAACACTACTGAAATGGCACAAAAATTTTTACGGCAAAACAACCACAGGAAGCATGACCGAAGAATTTTTAGAATTACAGAAAATTATGAGTAATCTCAAAAAATCATTCGACATGGTATTTATCGGTGGCCGTCCGAATTTTGAAGAATTTTCAAAATTTATATGGGAAAAAATATATCTCAATTCCGAAATGTAAAAAACGGGGGAGAAATCCCCCCAAAAAATAAAAAAAAAAGAAAGGAATACCAACAATGATAGACAAATTTGAAAGACCAGACGCAAGAATTTTGAGGCATTCAAGGAACATACCTGTAGACCACTACAATCCTGATGAAGCAAAAAACGCAAAAGAATATACACTGCCAGATAACCTTTGCATCGAAGCCAAAATAATATGGCAATATTTTGGCAGCGGATATTCCACAGGCACAATGTTTATCTTCTCGTATCAGGATAAATTAGTGCTGACAGACGAAAGTTTAGAACTTATGGACTATGAATATACTGGAATGCTCGGTAATACTGTATACGGAGAACCACGTGGGACTTTTGATACATGGGAACAACTCGAAAAATTTTTGAAAGCTGTGTATCAGGAATTTGTAGATATAGACGCATTTAATGATACACGGGAACTGTATGACAACAAATAAAATACGAGGGGAATTTTTTCTCTGTATTTTTAACTAAGTAAAAAAGTAGTTTACAAAAAATATTTTTATTATAGAATTTTAATAAGAATTTGAAAAAATAATTTCTAAAAATAAAAATTAATGGGAAAATTTAAGGGACTAGGGTGCAAGCCCTTTTCCCATACGAAAAAAAATTTGGAGAAAAAGACTATACTGCAAAGATACCACTGGAAGGAGTAAGAGGACACAAGTCCTCTCCTCTCTTAAAGGGAAAAATTTTTTAAGAGGAAGCAATAACATGAGTTTATATCGAGAAATGAATAAATTCGCAAGGAAAATGGAAGAAGTTAGAAGCGCAAGCAAGAGTAGAAAAAAAACTTTTTATTGGAAACGCAAGGAGGAACTGGAAATAAGAGGTATTGAATTAACTCTCTCGACAATAGAAAGACTGCAAACCCCGATAGAAAAAATTTCATTCCGTACCAGTGGAAAAGGACGTAAAAAAGCCGAACAGGAAACCAAGTTCTTATATACCTTTCTTACTCTTAGCAATAGAAACGTAATAGAAATTTTAACGAGAGCTGTATATACTCAAAAACAGCTTACAAGCGAAGATATGTATTCCATGTTGTTAAGTTTAGAAAAAGCAGTAAAGACAGCTATGAATAAGTAAGAGGCACAAGCCATAAGCGGAATAAAACAGGAGGATGAATTTATGTTCAAAATTACAAGAAGAAGAGTTTTTGAAGTACCTATGTATGATGGACCACACGAAAACAGAGTAATAAAAGAGGGGGACACTATACTCCTTATAGAGAAACATGTTGAGGAAAACGGCGACTCATGGTGGGAAGCACTCAAACCACACGAAGAATATGGAACAAACGCATTTATACTTAAGAACGGATATAGTAATAACACAACAGGTTTCTTAGGGAATGTAGACGGCGTATCAATCTATGCGCACGGGGTACGTAAAGTCATACACAGGGCAATTCTCGGTGGTAAACATTACGGGGAAATAGGTATAAGAGTAAGCGAAATCATAGACAATAATTAATAACTAAGGAAAAATTAAAATGTACGTGGAACTTCCAGTCTATAAAAAAGCACTGACAACCAACATTGATGAATTTGTAAACGCCATAAAAACTAAATTAGATGATATGGCGTACAACAACAAACTAGAAAAAGAAGATGTGTATTCGTCAATTAATTTTCTTAATGGCGTAGGATATTTACTCCAAGACATAATAGAGAGAATAGCTGACTTTGAAAGTCAAAATTTTACATTAACAAGCCTCATCCGTATTATTCTCATGGCCGAGACTGTTATGGAGAAATACCACATTGAACCAAAAACACGGTTCAATAAACTATTAGAAATAATAGAAATGGAAAAAAAAGCCAACAAGCAAAAAGAGAATAAAGACTATAGCAACAATATCAGCTTTGTCCCTATCAAAAGAAAAAATAAATTTTTTTAATGAGGTGATATTTTATGATAATTGATACAGATAAATACGTTGACTTAAAAACCGCAAGCGAGATACTCGGTCTGCAGAAACCACGAATTTCAAAACTGTGTATTACAGGAAGACTAAAAGGAGCTATTAAATTCGGAAGCGCATGGTTAATACCACGTGAAAGTCTTACAAAATATGAACCTGAAAAACGTGGGCGAAAAAATAAGTACGCTAACCTGCTAGAGCAGTTAGAGAGGGACGGGGTTGATGTTAATTATACCAAAGAACAGTTCAAGAAAGCTCTGTTCAAAATTATAAAAGGAGAAAAAAACTTCACCCTCCCATCACAAACCCAAGAAGCTGACAGCCATATAAACGAGACTATAACGCCTATTGTAAAAAGTTGAATGTGTGAGTTTTAATTCATCTTGAATTACATCATTGGGAAGTTTATCAAAATAACGGAGCTGTAAAATATCAAGCAGTTCCTTATTTTGTACGCTCCCCTTCTCTGCACTATCTTTTAATATCTTAACCATGTTGGTTATCGGCTGTGTTATCCTCTCTAGCTTCTGTATCTGTTCCTCCTTTCGTTCTATCTTTGCGACATGGCCGAACACTGGGTCGGAATGCTCACCACTCTGAGAATTTACACCGTCATATTGCTGTGCATGTACATCTCCAGTAATTCGCATTACCCGCAAGTCTTCCTTTATTACATCAAGCCGAGCAGTATTTTTTACATAGTCATAAAGGCATTTTTCCGCATACTTAAATAAATTTTTCTTACTCATTTGTGAACTCCTTCAAAGTTAATAAAGTTTTATTTACTGAGTATCCATATTTCCTTCTCACTTGTAAAAAATTTATCTGCGAGTCATCATCGATAACCTTAGCAATTTGTAAGCAGTCCTGCAAAGCCTTCAGCCTGTTATCAATATCCCAACGACGTTTATCTTTTATAAGATACACAACATACAGTGCAACGCTACCCGAATAAGATGTCCCATGATAAAAATTTTTCATTACTCCCACTGCATATTCCTGATATTCTCGAGTTTTTTTTGTCTTATAACGCACATTAGAACTCGAGGCATTCCGATACATCTGATTCACTGTAGGAGGCAACCCCTCAAGTTCTACATTTAATAATTCCATTTTTACTCCTTCAATGCCAAAATTATTTTATTATCACTTATTATATAATACTGCTAACAGAAATAAAAATTTATGCCCCCATGAGGGGGGAAAAGAAGATTAAAAAAAGAAAGAAATAAACTGCACTTTTGTTTAATATTTTACCACATATTAGCAATTATTACAAATGAGTAACAAAACAAATAAACTGTAACCCTGCCTTATACATTCGCTGTGGAAAAAGGGGAAGCTGTTACGCCTCCTATCACAACCATGAAAAAAAATTAGAAGGTGGTTTAGAAATACAACCCCATCATAAGGAGAGGAGGAACTCTATGGGGGGAAGTATTACCGAAAAGGAATTTTCTCGTTTTACTAAAATTTCGTTGGTTTTTGCTATTTTTATCACACGGATAATTCTAACACCTATTAGCAATAATGTCAAATAGCTGATAATATTAATTTATAAATAAAAATACTTACTATGTAATACGTAATATTACTTGTAACGCTAAAAAATTGATGAATACTAATTTCTTTATATGGCTGACGAAAAAATAATTACGCAGAAATAGTTATATATTTATCCGATAAAATACTTAAATTTATCGCTAAATATTGATGAATACTAAATTATTACACCGTGTTAAAAAACCTCTCTTTCCTCTAAAAAAATGGTTTTTTATGTAATAGTCTATAAATATTGATAAACACTAATTTTATAGCGTTTTTTTCTTTTATAATTAATGCGTAAATTACTTAGCAGCATATCCTAAAAAATACTTAGAATATTTTCCTAAATACTGATAATTACTAAATTATTTGGCATTTTTTAGTAAATTACTTATGAGCATATCTGTTAAACTACTTAAAAATTCTCTTAAATATTGATGAACACTAAACTATTACAAGCCATCAAACTATTACAAGCCCCTCCTTATTATGTAATACTTGTAATACTTGTAATACTCTATATAAAACATAGATGAATACTAAACTTACAAAATTTTTTTCCTTGTAATAGTCCTTGTAATACTCGTAATATTTTCCATGTTTTCCTGATACCCCTTATATAAAACCAATGTAATAGTACTAAAAATACCCTAAACCCTTATAAATACTATAAATAATAAAACCATTACATTACATTACAAGAGTATTACACTTGTAAACCCTTATAAATACTATACTATTACAATATTACATAATATATATATGTTAGAGTGTAATGCTTTTTTCCTTCTATTTCTTTGACTATTAATAACCAAAGCGATAAATACCAAACTTGTAAATTTCCAGTATTTTCATACAATTTTATTTTGGTATCAGTAAAAATACATATAAAAAAATAAACATTGATGAACACAATAAAATAGCCTCTCGATATTTTGAGGGGCTATAGGTTTTTTGTATCCGTAAAATTACATAGAGTGAAAAGAAAACTAGTATTTAAGCTGTTTTATATGTTTTTCAAGTTATCGACCTACACTTAATTCTGTCCCTCATCTAAGTTTATTGCCTCATAAAGAGAAAACTCTGAGTTTTTTTCACTTGGTAGAATTAAAGAGGGGTCATTTTTTCCCATAGCGATAATAAGTGCTCTTTCTAAGAAGGCATATCCTTCAGTATTGGCCGGAACGCTTATTTTTTTATCATCACCCAGCGATATAGTGGCCATAATTTCGTTTTTTTCTTTTTTGGAAGGTATAATTTCACGTTTGGTTTCAGAAAGTTTTTCATCATGGCCATTTAGTAAAAATTCGGGGGTAGTATTTAATGCTTTTGCCAATGTAAGTAGTTCTGTTGCTTTGGGGGTACGATTCATTTTGGGGTTTTCCCAACGGGCAATAGTGGATGTTGCCACTCCTACAGTGTTAGCAAGCTCTTGTAGCTTTATGCGTAGTTCTTTCCTACGTGCTCTGATACGTTCTTGAATTGTGTGTGTGCACATTTTTTTTCCTTTCTTTTTTTTAATTTGGAAATAAAATTTTATATTAAAAATTTATTTTTTGCAAATTCAGTTATTATAAGGTTTTATATAGCTTTTAGGGAAAAATGCTTGACAAATTTTCTTTTTGGGTGTAAAATTTTCCCGTAATGAAAAAATGAGCCGAAAAAATAAAAATTTGAAAAAAATAATTCGGCGGTTTATTGACAAATGAAGTTTCGACAGGGTGTCTAATGCGAGGGCAATAACTAGAGAAGCGGCATACAAGGCAATTTTGAAGTTAAATTTTATCACACAAAATGGAGGAATTTTCATGGTAAGGTTACCCAGTAATTTATCAGATGTTGACGTGGAAAAAATTAAAATTAATGTGCTTTTGGGTCTACAGGAGGATATAGGCATAAGGGCACGAACTTTGTGTCAGAAAATTGGTGTTCCTTTCTGTTATGAAGAGATGTTGGAACAAGCGGCTGATAATTTTCAGAAACTCATTGACGATAGAGTGGAGAATGAGGATGATGCAGCCTTATGGGAAATTTTAGATGCGTTACGGCTATTATCTAAAAAAGTTTATGAGGTATTACGAAACGGTTCACAGGCAGTTAGCTGAGGCAGTATAAGGGGCTGCCCCAGCTACAGATAATGGAAGGGGATAATAAGCGTGTTAAATTTTGCTAAACGGCTAAAAATATTACGGAAAAAAGCGCACTTAACACTGAGGGAAGTAGCTGACCAGATAGGAGTATCACTGTCAACTATTCACCGATGGGAAAATTCACATAGATACCCGCGCTTAAATGAGTTAGTTAGGATAGCGAATGTTTTTCAAGTACCACTTGAACAGTTAATTGCTTAATTACTGATGATAATTCGGAGGAAGGACATGGCTGAAGGGACTAAAGAACGCAGAGAGAAATTAGTTGAAAGGACACACAAGGTATTTAGTAAGGATAGATTGGAAGGCAGTTTCACTATCATATCCTCTTATTTGAAATATGGTCGTGTGTCCGTAGGTAAATGTAAATTTTAATTTATGGAGGAATTGTAACATGAACGCAGTGTATATGCAAGATATTTTGAAGGCGTACAAAAGGGAATTTAATAAATTATACGAGAAGTTATGCTGGCAGGAAGCTAACGCATTTCGTGATAATGTGTTTTGGCATAAAGGCGATAAGAAAGCGGCTATAAAGGAGCCGTCGGAATATGAAATTTATTTTCACAATTTGAAAAAGGCAGTAAGTGCGGCACAGACTGTAATTAATAGTCAGTTAAAGGAAATACAACCTGACATTGATGATACGGTTAATTGGGGAAATAATGAAGATGAATACGGTGAATATGTCGATGACTTGGTAGAAAATGCTCACGATATTTTTGAGTTAAGGTGTAAAGCAAACGGTACATGTTTAGCGTATATTTAAGGAGACTTATTTTATGAGTATATATTTTCAAACAAAGAACGGAATGAAAACAGGTCCTATCGAGGGCGATGTAACTATAGCCATTGATGATAGCGAAGGAATTATTATCGAAGAGGTATCCACAAATGAGATGCCTTTCGATACCCCCATAGGGGAAAAAGAAGTGTAGCTGTAACACATGTGTAGATAATGATGAGCTGGAGTTTAGGTATACAGTTTTACAGTGTTTGAAGGAGTTATTGCAAGGAAGGGAACATAAGCATGGGGTTCACAGGGAATATAGAAAAACGAAAGGGCTTCTGGAGTAGGAATTATGAAAATTTGAGGTATTTTACCGAACAGTTGGAGAATGAGCTTTTACGTAATTGGATGGGGGAATATAAGGAGGATAAGGAAATTATAATAACTGATATTCTCCCTGTCCTTCAGCAGGTTTTAATATTAATGCTTGAGCAAAATATAAAGGCATTAAACGAATTTTTAGAAAACTTAAAAAGTTGTAATAATATTCCCACTGATAAAGTTAATAAAAAATTATCAGAGTTATGGGAAAATGAAGGCGATAACAATATTTGAAAAATGTTGTGTAAGGAGGTTGTAGTGGGTAGTAATCAGAGTTGGATATTAAATAATGAAATAGTTCAAAAAAATTTATCAAAAATTCTTGAGCTTAGAGTTAAGCGGAATATGTCAAGATATGAGTTAGGGCGTTTGATTGGTGTAAGTTACAATACAGTTTGTAATTATGAATGTGGGGCACATTATCCTACACGTAGTACATACAATAGATTAGCTCTACTTTTTGGCTGGGATGTGATAGATGGTAAAAAACAATATAAGCCAGTGCAAGAGAACAAGTTCAGAAACGGTGTAGACCTTTATGAACAAACTAAAGAAGACAGTAAAGGTCTGCATTATCGTTTTGAAATTGGAAAATGTTATACAGTCTCTAATTTGAAATATAAAGATAAAAATGATAGCTGCTCTAAGACGACATGGGATGCAAACTGTGTGTTTCGTTATGAAGGGAAGCAGGGTATACATCACTGTTTTAGGGAGATTAATGGAGGGTGGACTAGGACTTATACTGATTATCAACTAATAGGGAAATATGTTACACAAATTGGAGATAAAAAGAATGAGGAGAAATAATAGTAAGTTTTTTGAGAATAGGGACTGCGAATTTTATCCGTGCCATAATGGATTAAAATATTTTAATTTTAATTGTTTGTTTTGTTATTGTCCCTTTTATAATGATACGGAGTGTGGAGGAAATTTTGAAGTACTCTCTAACGGTATTAAGGACTGTACAAACTGTATTTATCCGCATATACCAGAAAATTACGATAAGATAGTCGAGAGGTTAAGGGATAAAAAATGACAGTATTATTAGGAATTTTCTGCTTTATTATTTTTGAAAATTACGAAAGGAAAGGAAAAAGGAACAATGAGCAGATGGAAAAAGTGGGCCAAAATAGTTGACAGACTGGAGAGTTTGCAAGAGGTTGTTGTTGATGAAATTAATTCCCTTATTGGGCTTCACGGTGTGGAATGTGCGGAGGAAGAATTACAGCGTTTATTAAAAGTTGAGAGCGGTATTCAAATATCTTTACGTAACGCTTTTCTGGGATTACAAAAAAGTGTGAGTCTTGAATGTACTGTTACTGATGAGAAAAAAACATTTAAGGAAGGAAAAGAGTAAATGACAATACTTGAAAACAAAATTAAATGTAAACACTGTGGTGATGTGATTGAGAGCAAGCACGTGCACGATTTTAAGCGTTGCTCTTGCGGTCGTGTTGCTGTAGACGGGGGCATGATTATTTAAGGCGGTTATGCCAAGAAGAAAAAGATTTTACAGAAATGAGCGTTCGCCTCAGAGAATGCCCATTGTGTGAAAACGTTTGGCAGTTTAACGAAGGTATACCGTCAGAAAACGGGTTTAAGTATTGCCCGTTCTGTGGCTCATATATAGTAGAGGAGAGGGTATGTCATGAATGATAAACTGAGGCCGTGTCCGTTTTGCGGTGGAAAAGGAGAAATAAAATTTGATGTTGGAGATTATAGGACAGGAGAGTATAGAGGGTATTACGTTATGTGCGGAAATTCAGACGTAAACTGCTTGGCAGGTTGGATTAGTGGAGGATGTTTTGCTACAAAAGAGGAAGCTGTAGAGGCTTGGAATAGGAGAGATAGAGAAAGACAAGCCTACTTTAAAGGGTATTTGCAGGGCACACAGGATAGTTTGCAAGATATTGAGAAAAATCTCGTTATCAACAGCATAGTATAGGAGGTAAACAATGCCTAAGTTTACGCAAGGAAAATGGCACGCTGACGATATGTGCCAGTACATTTTTAGCAAAGACGAACAAATGATAATAGCTCAAATACGTGGCTGGGGGCGTTTGACGGGAAAAGGAGCTGGTGGTATGGGACTGTCGGATGAGGAAGCGTATGAAATACAAAAAGCCAATGCACGGCTCATAGCGTCTGCTCCTGAAATGTACGATGAATTGATGAGATTTTGCAGTTTATGAAAGGTAGCACAACTTATGAAGGCGATGAGTATTCCCGTTTCGCACGGGATATTGAAAAGCTTTTTGCATGGATTAACGTGGAGGAAGCACATGCCGAAAGCTAAATCTTTAGACCGTCTCGAACTGACACGGCGCAAAATGCAGATGAAAAGCGAACTTTATCATTTCGTTGAGGTCAACGAAATGATAGAAGAAACACAGCACTTTGACAAGTGCCCGAAGTGCGGACAGTACACACTAGTACACGAAAGAGGTTGCGAACAATGTTAAAAGCTATTGTGTTTTTATTATATTTTTTATGTGTGGGGTGGCTATTAGTGCTCCCCACAATACTATTAGTCGCGTGTCTTGATGATATATCTATATGGATAAGGGCAAAAGCTGACTGTATGAGTGCCAGAGATGAATACTTCAGATAAATGCAGGTAACAACTTTATAACAAGTGGATATAATTAAAATATATGATTGTTGGTCTGCATTAAAAAATTATTGAAAAATAATTAGGAGGATATGATGTATTACTTAGCTTATGGTTCAAATTTATCACGTAATCAAATGGCAATAAGATGCCCTGACGCAAAAGTTGTAGGAAAGGCTATGCTTGAAAATTATAAATTAGTGTTCAGAACACATGCAAACGTGGAAAGACACAGTGGTTCAAAAGTTCCTGTTATTGTTTGGGATATTTCAGATGCTGACGAACATAGCCTCGATAGATATGAGGGTTATCCTAGATACTATATAAAAAAGTATATGAAGGTCAAAATGACTGACCTAGAAGGTAAGAAGCCCAAGAAAATTTCAGCTATGATTTACATAATGACGAATGGGCGTGAGAAGTTTGCCCCCCACGTGGAATTATTTCAATATTATTCTTGATGGTTATTTCCATTTTGGTTTTAATGACACAGAATTAATAAAAGCATTTGTGGATGTTTCTACCGCAAATCGTGCTGAAGTATAAGCTCTAATTGCTCATGATAACTGCATTCTTTAGAGTTATCATCTAGGAAATTGAAAAGAAGTAAAAATATAGGAGGATATAAAAATGTTGTTTAGAAAAGCAGAAAAGCGTAAAGCAAAGTTAAGGCTTGCTATAACAGGAATAGCAGGTTCTGGAAAAACTTATGGGGCATTATTGATAGCACAAGGCTTAGGTGGGAAAATTGCGATGATTGACACAGAAAACGGTAGTGGTGATTTATACGCAGATGTTTGTGATTATGATGTTTGTGTTATGAATGCGCCTTATACCATTGAAAAATATTTAGAAGCTATAAAAGACGCTGAACAATGTGGTTATGACGTAATCATAATCGATAGTTTATCCCACGCATGGGCAGGCGAGGGCGGTTTACTGGACAGACAAGGACACATAACAGACGCAAACCCACGCATGAATAGTTTTGCAGCATGGAGACAAATTACTCCGTTACACAATAAACTAATTGAGACGATTTTAAGCTCTCCTGCTCACATAATCGCAACGATGAGAAGCAAAACAGATTATGTATTGGTTGAGAATGAGCGTGGAAAATCTGAACCTCGCAAGGTAGGACTAGCACCTGTACAAAGGGACGGCATGGAGTACGAATTTACCACAGTTTTTGATTTAAGCGCAAACCATACTGTTAATGTGTCTAAAGACCGTACTAACCTTTTTGACGGTCAATATTTTGTTATTTCCAAAGATACAGGCAAGATACTGAAAGAGTGGTTGGATACTGGTATTGATGCGGCTGAACGTAAGAACAAAATACGTCAGATATGGGAAGATTTTTTGAACGACCACAGTGGAAATAAGGAATTGGCTATGCAAGCAATTAAGACGCTCGTGGGAGATAAGTCTTCTTCATCGTGGACAGAAGACGATATTATCATCCTTACCAAAACCCACAATGCGAAAAAACACACTGAAGAACTTGAGCAGGAAACACAGGTAACAACGCCTGAAGAAATGACGGCTTAGTTATAGATAAGGTTATGTTTTTTGACAAATAACTCTTTAGCGGGTAGCTTATTGTTTTTTCTCGCTCTTTAAGCTGTCTCTCTCGTATAGGCAAAAGGGGAAAGAGTTCATATGAGATACAGAAGGCATAACCTTCATAATATTTTTTAAGTTTTTTCCCAATTTTGCCGAGTTGCTAGTCGGCTCGGCTTTTACTTTTGAAAGGAGTACAATGGCAAGTAAAAAACTGTATGACATGTTCGTAGTTACAAGCAAATATACAGATGTGAACGGCAACGAAAAGAGCACATGGGAACAGATAGGTTCTTTGATGGAAAGCAATAAAGATGGTAAGGTTTCTCGTTACGTTATGTTAAAAGCGACATTTAATCCTGCGGCGATACAGCGTGAGAAAAATAGCTCACATATTTTTGTTTCACTTTTTCCACCAAAGGATAAAGAGCAAGGGCAACAGAGAATGAATGTAACAGCTCCAACGGGAACGCAGGTAGGGAATATAAACCCTGATCCTTATGACCCTGATTTTCCTCCATTTTAGTAGATGAGGGGAGGGCTGGTTATGAAGGAATTTATCCCGAGAGACTATCAGAAAGAAGCGTTGTCTGCTATTTTATCACATAAACAAGACGGCTTAACACGCCAATTAATAAGCCTTCCAACAGGCTGTGGAAAAACTGTAATATTCGGAATGTTGACAAAGGCGGTACTTCAAAGGACATTAATATTTGCCCATCGTGAGGAATTATTAAAGCAGGCTGAGGAGAAAATTCACATGGTATATCCTAATGCCAGCACGGGAATATTTCAGGCTGATGAGCGTGGCGGGTTAGATGCTGAAATTTGTATAGCTTCTGTGCAGACTGCAATTCGTCATGTTCATGAACTGCGAGAGCGTAACTTCAAATTGATGGTCTGTGATGAGGCGCACCATGCTGTAAGTGAGAGTTACACCTATCTGTTTAAGGAATTGGGATTTATGGAGGATAATCCTGAAAAGCTGTTAGTAGGTGTAACTGCCACAGCCTTTAGAGGTGATAAACTGAAATTAAAAAATGTTTTTGAAGATATAGTTTTCCACCGTTCAATTTTGGCTATGATAAAAGCAGGTTACCTTGTCCCCCCTAGAGGGTTATTAGTTCAAACTGGTACTGATATATCTGAGGTTAAATTAAGTAAAGGCGATTTTAACGTTGGTGCGCTTGCCAAAAAAATAGACACCCCGAACCGTAACAGAATAATCACAGATACCTACTTAGAACGGGGCGAAAATAGGCACGGTGTAGTTTTTACAGTGCGTGTTGAACATGCATTGACTTTAGCTGAAGCGTTCAGACACAAAGGCATATCCTGCGAAGCGATACATGGAAAAATGCCCAAGTATAAGCGTCGAGAGATATTAAAAAAATATGCTAATCATGATATACAGATATTAACGAATTGTGGGGTGCTTACAGAGGGCTGGGATGTACCTGATACTGATATAATCATGATGGCACGCCCTACAAAGTCTGAGTTGCTTTATGTTCAGTGCATGGGGCGTGGCTTGCGTCTAGCGGAGAACAAAAAAGATTGTTTAGTAGTTGATTTTGTGGATGTCTCTAAAATATATGAATTATATAACATGAAAAAAGTTTTAGAGGAGTTCCATAAGGAAGAGAAAGAAAAAGAAAAACCTGAAGCAGAAGAACCTGAATTTGCTAAAGAAGGACATGAAGTAAGGGAAGAGAAAGCACCTATAAATGGTAGCTGGATAGTACCGAAGTTTTTCGAGCAAGATATAACATATGGGCAGAAATTTACATGGGTGCCAATCCTTAATGGGTATAAGGTTAATATGACTGACGGTTCTATGTTATGGGTTAAAGAGGAGGATAAGATAACAAAAAAATATTCTCCTAACTATATAACAAAGTATGGGGACTGTATAAAGTTATCAACAGAAACTAGGCTGAATTTAGGTTATGCGGTTGGAGTGTGTGAGGATTACGCTCGGATAAAAAACTTACACAGTTTTTCAGAGAATGATGCAAAATGGGCAAGCCAGCCTGCGACAGTAAAGCAAAGGGAGCTTTTGATGAAACGAAATATAAAGTTTGACCCTAATATAACGAAGGGTGAAGTAAACAAACTATTACAACAAGACCCTACATGGAACGAACCGATAACTCTAAAACAGTTATATTTTATAAAGAGTAACAAATTACACAGCGAACCTGAATTATTAACGAAAATGGAAGCGACAAAAATAATAAAGGAATATAAAGCTAAAAATGCTTAAATATGATATTATTAAGTAATAAAAAGAGAAGTTATTCCCCTCTGACCGTATCATTGGCAGTGGTCGGAAAAGAGGGGGCTGGTACTCTTTAATATATAGATTGATTTCGTATGTAAATTATAGCACACAATCTATATAAAAGTATCCCAGCCCAAAAAAATTTTGAAAAGGGGCTAAAATATGTATAACTTTGATGAGTACGAAGTAAGTCAGCAGGTTTTTGAGTTAATGAGCGCAAACGGAATAGTGCCTGCAGAGAATATAAGGTTAAATATGGATGGGCAGATACACAGGTTCAGAGTTGCCGATGACAAAACGAGCGAAAAATCGGGAGCTTATTGTGTAGCTATTGATGATTGGCCGCATGGTTTTATTTGGGAATGGCGCAAAAGTATTAATATCGGCTATAGTTTTAGGCGAGACAGGTTAAACGAACGAGGACAACGATATTTTACAGACGCTAAGTATGCTGAAATATTAGAAAGGTCTCGTAAGAATCAGGAGAAATTAAAGGCAAAACTAGAAAGAGAACAGGAGCAGGCTTCATGTTATGCGAAGGATTATTACGCACAGCTTCCTAAAATCTCGAATGACTTTCCGTATCTTGTAAAAAAGAAAATAACGCTTCCTACGGTTGACGGGGAGGAATACAGTGGTCTAAGATATGATAAAAATCGTGATGCTTTAGTAGTTCCATTGCGGAAAATAAAGGGTGATTTTGCTTCCCTTCAATATATAAAGGGTGATGGTGAAAAACGGTTCCAATATAAAATACCTACAAAGGGTGCTTTTTATAGTCTTGACTTGCAAACATTAGAATATGACTCTGAAAAAAAGCTGCCTATTTTAATTGGCGAAGGTGTTGCAACAATGCTTACTGTATATGAACTGACGGGGCGGAAATTTCCTATAGTTGCTGCAATGAGCTGTGGAAATTTTATGGAGGTAGCCAAAGCAATTAAGGAAAAATATAAGGGTTGGAAAATCATAATGATTTCCGATAATGACATAACTAAACCGACAAACTCAGGTTTAACGTCAGCATTGCAAACCTGTGAAACATTGAAGCTGAACGGGGTTATTTATCCTAAATTTAACAGAAGACAAAAAGGTTCAGATTGGAACGACTATTTTATCATTAATGGAGCAGAAGCAACACGTGAAATATTAAAGCGTGAAATAAAACTCTATTGTCTTCCAAAGGAAAGACAGAATGTAATGGCACGTGTAGTAGAAATTAATGCGCAATACTTAAAAAATAAAACTTTCAGACCTCTAGTATGGGCAGTTGACGGGCTTATCTCGTCTGGCGTAACAGTTCTGGCTGGAGGGCCGAAAGTCGGGAAAAGTATCTTTGCATTGCACGTCGCATTAGCTGTATCAATCGGCGGTTGTGTAATGGGGAAGATACCTGTACAAGCTGGAAGTGTCCTTTATTTAGCTTTAGAAGATACAGAACGTCGTTTGCAGGAACGTATGGAGGGTTCAGGAATAAATAATGAGAATGTTTCAAAATTAACTCTTGCAACGGCGGTACCACGCCAGCATGAAGGAGGACTGGAATATATTCGCTGGTGGCTAGAAGACCATGAAGACGCAAGGCTTGTTATCATTGATACGCTTCAAAAATTCCGAAAGCAGTTAAGTGGGAAAAATTCGATGTATAGTGAGGACTATGATGTTATGGCCGAAATAAAGTCGCTGGCTGATGAATTTGATGTGCCGTTTTTAATTATTCACCATTTGAAAAAGGCTGAGGCGGTTGACTGGTTAAATGAGATTTCAGGCTCGCAAGGTATCGCAGGTGCGGCTGATACTATAATGTCGATGAAACGTGAAAGGAATAGTAACGAAGGGGTACTATATATAACTGGTCGAGATGTAGAGGAACGTGAAATGAAAATACAGCTTGACGGTTTTGGTTGGATATTACTTGATGGAAACGGTGTAGGTATAACCGAGAATGAGCAGAAAATTATAGATTATTTACAGGAAAATGTGAAGATAAACGCATTAACTCTAGCGTCATTATTAAATATTACAGATAACAACGCCAGAGTAATGCTTTCACGTATGGTTAAGAAAAGATTAATAACAAGGGTAGGGTTCGGAACGTATGCGTTACCTGATACTCTACCGTAAAAGGCTCCGTTTGTTAATTAATTTTTAACAATGTCTGTGAAGTCTGACCAATCCTCAACCTTGAAGGCTCTAATATCTCGAACGCTTTTCTTGAACCATGTTATCTTAGACAGTTTGTTAATAGCTTTGTACACAGTAGTTAAGCTGTTCTCTTGGTTTTTATCAATATAGACGCTTCCCTGTGTCCATTCAAAGCCGACATTCTCAAGCTCACGGCGTATCTCGTCGTAGGCTCCGTTATAAGGGTCTCCATATTCTTTTTTCAAGTCGTCAATTTTCAAATCGAATGCAATAGCGTACATGTTAATCACCTCAAGAATATTCTACCATGTGTAGCAAAATTATTTTCCCTTGCCCAAACTTAGTATTTTTGATATGAAAATAATTTTGCGCTTTTTTGGAGTTTCATTAGTGAATTTTTCTTGCAAGTTTGCGGTAGTATCTTTCTGCCACTCTCAAATGTTGTCTATCTTCAGTGGATAGCCACCGTTTGAATTTCTGTTGTTCTTGTTCAGATAACCCGTGCATTGGTTCCATAGCACTGATTGAACTTTTAAGACCTTGTTTAGTACCGTTAAGTTTTTTATATTCTCTTATATATTTTCTAACGGCTGGCTTATCATTGTAGCGCATGGCCGTCTTAATTTTACGGAGAGTATCGCTCCGTAACGATGATGAAAAACCGTCATATTCTTTACCCAACACACTGTTTTGGAATTGTCTCACTTTATCGAGAGTATGGAAATACGAGGCTTCCTCAGCGTCAATAGACTGAACGAATAGACGTAAGAACTCGTTTCCATCGTCTCTTGGTTCCCCTTTTATGGCTTTATACGGCCAAGTTAAAGTAAAGGTAGAGGCAACGTGTTTTGCTTTGTCATGTATTGGTCGTGCGTTAAAGAGGTCGGGATAATAATTCCTTGCTGTTGCAAGTTCGAGCGGCAATGTGATAAACGGGTTGAGAAGACTCATTCCTTTATTCACAGGTGCTTTTAGTACGTTTTTCGCATAGTCTCCCCATGTCATTTGCCCATTGGAAATTCCTTTCATGTCCATCACTATCTTATCAAGATTAAGCCACTCACCTAAGTCCCCGAGCATTCCTATTCTATAGTTTGTTTACCGTTAGGAGCTTTTAGCCATTTATCAGTGCCTTCATATTGTTTGCGAACTGCCGTTAATTGTTCCTGTGCATTAATTTCGGGGTCTTCCTCAGTTTTAGCTCTAACCTGATTATAACTGTCAGGGTCGCTTGGGTTAAAAACTCCGCTGTTCTTGGTGGCAGGTTGGTCTTGGTTGTAGCTTTCATATTCCTCTTGTATATCATTATCCTTGCGTGTTTGGGAAACAGTTATGGTTCTGCGTTCAGCTTCACTCATATCTGCTCTGTACATGGCCGCAAATGCCTGCGCTTCTTGTTTAATAGCTCTATAAGCCTCGTACACAGATTTTATTCCATGATATTTATCGTCGTGAGCTTTTATTATTTCGCTTCTTTTATTTTCAAGTTTTCGTATCTCATTATATTCGTTTATTTTATCCTTGAAAAATTCTAAGACTGGTTTCAAATATATTTCATCAATATCCTCTTTAGGCACACCATTTTTTAACATCTTCTCCTTTTGAATATCGAGTAGATTGTTTATTTGTTTTTGGATTTTCTCTACTTTATCATCGATATTCTTTATTTTTTTCTCGGTTTTTTCCCAGTCTGACTCAATTTGCCCGTAATATCTTGTTCCCTTTGTGTTATTCCACCAGCCCTCTCGATATTGCACCGCATGTTGAATTTCGTGAATTAATGTGTATATGACTTTTCCAGTAGGTTGTTTTTTACGTATAGCTATCCTTTCTCCTCCCTTACTGTCGGGTTTGTAATATACACCGTTATCATTATCCATTTCATTCATGAAATAAACGGGTAGTTTTCTTAAATTGGGATATGCTTTGAAAAGTTCTTCATTATCGTAAATATCTTCTAAATTCACAGGTACTTTATCGGAAGGTGTTTTAGGCTGTTGTGCATACAAAACTATTTGTTTGTTAATATTTTTATCCTGAATTTCGTACCACCATGAACCGTCAGACTCGTCTTGTTCCCAGCCTGTTGCAAATTTAATATGTTCCGCACTCTCACCTTTCAGGAATTTTTTCCTTGCTAGGTTAAGGTTATCCATAATAAATGTATTACCGTTGGCTTCATCTAATTTTTTGCTACCCTTAACACTTATTAATTGGTCGTAGTTTTCAATTTCTCCCTTTAACGATTTTGGCCTGCCATACTCAGAAATATAGTCATCTAATGTATATGGCACATCATCTTCAGACATTAATGTATTTTTACGTTGTGTTTTTGTGAGGGTATGCCTCTTTTCTTGTACACTTGCATCTCGTTCCCCTAAATTATTTTTATATGCCATTGTTCCCATCATCTTAACGATAGCCTTGTCTGTTGGATATTTTTTTTCAGGTGTTTTTTGGTATTCAGGCTCAATAGTATCAATAAAATTATTAGAATAATATTTTATCCTCTCATCACGTTTTTTCATTAATTGCATAAGTGGGTCAGAGATATTTTCCTTGTATTCCTTAGTCTTTTTTATGTATTCAGGGTCTTTTGATATATCTTTACCCACAAATTTTACATTGCCTGAAAAAATAATTAAGTCTGACAAAGCGTTCCTAGACTTTTCTTTTAATTCGTCTATGTCTTTCAAAATTTTCTTTATTTCGGGCAGCTTCATTATCCTTTTTTTACGTTCGCTCTCGTATTCTGCCCTCTTATCAAGATATTTTTGTTCTTCTGTCTCTACATTAGTACCATTAGGCCAGCCTTCACGTTCTTGAATGGCATGTTGTATTTCATGAATTAATGTTAGTTCTATTTCGTCTAAGACAGGTTTTGCTCTTAATGTTTTGCTCCAATTTGCTTTTTTAACGTCAGATTTTTGATAAGCTGATAAAGCTCCCTCGTTTTTTATATTTATCGCAATTTTATCACCGTAATAACTACCTGAATAGTTATGTTTATCATCTACAGTCCATACCAGAGGTATATTTTTCAAGTCTGGATATGCGCTAAATAGTTCTGGTGCAAAAAAGAAGTCGGATATTCTGCCTATTTCGTTAAATTCGTTAAAGTTTCCGCTTTCATATTTTACCACAATATCATCTAATGCCCCAGAGAAGTCCTTACGGAATAAATGCCCGTCTGGTCTATCCATTTTCCAACGGCCGTTATGTATTTCCCAGCCTGTTGCAAGTTTTATTTTGTGCGGGTCTGTTCCAGCCTTAGTCATCTCTTTAGCTACAGCAAGGTTATCCATATAATAAGTTTTGCCATGTTCCTTATCCCATGTTTTAGCTGCATTTTCACCAAATGATTGCTCGTAGATTTCAGTTTTATTTCCCTGTGTTTTTTGTTCTTGTTGTTCTTTTGTTTTTCTGAAATACTCTTTTGCGTCTTCATCGCTATCCCAATAAAGTCCGAGCATTTTCATTGTGTCGGTATTCCAGATAACGAAATTGTGGCTTCCCTCCCCTTTATTTCTGCTGAAAGCGTCTAAAAATCTTAGTCCAGGAATGCCTACAGAATTGAACATTAAAGAAGCAAATTGATCCATATCTTTCACAGTTCCGTATTTTTTATGTGTTATCGATTTGTTAGGTAAACTGTATAAAAGAGATGCTAGTGCACTATAAAACTCTTCACCAGTCCATTCGCTTATGTCTTCTGTAATATCTGCTCCTCCATCTTCTATCCATACTTTTTCAAGACCCCAATCATGAATTTTTTTTCTGATTTTTTCGATGGCTTTTTTAACTTTTGGAGGCTGATTTTTTAACTCTTTGTCCCAGTCTAATAGATCATAATCTTCAGGAATATCGAAGAAATAAATATTACCGTTTTTGGGATTTAAGAATTTCACATCAGAAGTATTCTCAAGAGTTTCTAGGTACTGTAAATGCTGTTGTTTTTCATCGTCTGAAAGTGTCTCGATTGTTTCTTTTATATGTTCTTTCAACCCCTCGATTATCTCTTCCATTGTTCTATCCGGATTGTCTTTAGATATATTCAATAACCATTCAGCGAGTTCAAAAGGTAAAACATCATTCAAATTTCTTCCGTTTCTTCCCGTGAAAATTTGAGAATTTCCGTCTTTAGTTTTTACAATAACAGTTCCCAATCCGTGATTAGGTAATCCATATTTTCTGTACACTTGATTAACCTTTAGATTTTGAGCAAGGTAAGCCCCCCAGCCAAATGCTTTATTTCCTTCGCCTGAGCCGATTTTACTCAACTGAAACTCATTATTTTCGATAATGTGCCCTGTACCGTGTGAAGCAATTTGATTGTATTGTTCTATTTCTTCAGGTGTTATAAAGTTTTTAACTGCATCATCAATGTCCTCAGTTGCTTGAGAAAATGTGTTTTGGGCTTGGTCAGTATTCTGCGCCGTATTGGTTGTCTGTCCCTTATCTTTGTTAAGTGTCCCTTCGTTAAAAATATTGTCAAGCACTTTTTTAACTTCAGGTGTTACTATTTCCGCAGCGTATTTTTTTCCGTCAGGAGCTTGATATATAATTTTATTGATAGTTTGATAAACACTACTGAACCATTCTTTGACACGCTCAAACAAAGCCTTTAATTTTTCGTTTGGTGCTTCACCAGTGTAGAAGTAACGCTCAACATCGGCTGCGAATTGTTCTTGGAATGCCGTTTTATTATTTTTCCCGTCTTCACCGTTCATGCGTAATCCTTCGCGAGTTGCACCGTATTCTTTAAGTAATGTATTTAAGTCCTCTAATGCCTGCCCGCTAAGCACACCCTGTTCGTCCAAGTTTAACATTTGTTTTAAGAATACGTGTCCTATTATTTCATGAATAGCGGTACTTGGGTTATGAGTGTTAGTAAATTTAATTAAACTTATGAATTGCCCGTTTTTATCCTCTCCAAATAATGCTCTGCCGTTTACGTTTAATGGTTGGCCTTCTTCATTAAATATTGTATGTTCGTACTTAAATTGAGGGTTAATTGCGTTATGAAGCTCTTGCATACTTTTCTCTGAATATTTGGAAAGATACCTAAGTTGAGCCACATATAAGTTCCCCACCGCATTGGCATAATTTCTCGTGATTCTGGGAATTTTTGCTTCTTTTATTCTTCTAACAATGTCTTGGCGAATTGTTTTACCCTCTTTATCCTCTTTTATTCCAAAATTGGTGAGGTTTTTATTCATTAGCTTCCCAACTTGCGAAGGCTGTTGTTCCTGTTGCTGTGCATTCTGTGTTACAGGTTCTATACTGATGTCTTGCCCATTATTCGGAATAATTGGTATGTTCTGCTCTTGAATTGGGGCTTGGTTAGATAGTTGAGTTTGCTCCGCAATTCTTTCCTGTTGTATCTGCTCAGGGCTTTTCCCGTAATTATTAAGGGCTGCCTCGATGTTTTGAAGGTGTGCAACTAACTTTTGGGTTTCCTCAATATTTTGTGGGTTTTGGGTAGTCTCGATGTTAATTTGTTCTTGTGTTTTCTTATATTCCTCTTGAAGCCTTGTAACTTCTGCTTCATCATCTTTGGTTAAGGTGCGTTCATTTTGAGTTAAAGGTGTTAAGTCTAGTCCCGAATTTTCAAGAGCTGACTGTGCTTTTGAGAGTTTCGACGAGGCTTGTGTTATCTCCATAGGGGTTTCAGCTTCTGCAACTTCTTCATTTGCGCTCACTAGGTTATTTAATGCTATAGTTAGTTCATCAGTTCCACCAAGTGCGGGGACGGTATTGGTTACAGGTTCCACCCCTAATTCTTTCAAAGTTCCCTGTATATCAAGCAGGCCGCCCATCAGGTTAGTTACTTCGTCAGGGTTATTAGTTGCCTGAATTTTGCTGTAGACATCATTATAGTTTTTTTGTGCTTCTTGTAATTTATTAGCATTACTATCACCGAGCAAACCGCCTGTGAGAATTGAAGTTATAAGTGTTGAACCTGTAACTTCAGGCCAAATTTGTCCTGCTACCTCGCTCCATCTTCCTTGCGAAAGAAGTTGTTTAAGCTCATCGTAGAAATTTGTATTATTTTGCAGGGCATTCATGGCCGCTTCTTGAATAACCTGCTGTGAAGGTTCTTGAAGGTTCTCGTTCCCAACTTCCATAGCACTGTCAAAAAGCCATTTTCCTGCTCGGTTTTTAATACCGTCCCCCAAAGGAGAGAAGAAACCCATCAATGCGTCTAACCCAAAATTCAAACCCGTGTTAGTTGCAAACATATCGTCTCCTACTTTGAGATAATTAGGGTTACGGTCAAGCCCTAATTTGTGTGCTTGCGTTAAGTATTCGCCGTATTCAGCAAAAGACTCACCGAGACCATGAGCCAAAGCCCATGCTATAGCTGGTCCTCCAAAATATTTCATTGCCCCCATCGTACCCATGTGTCCGCCAGAAGTTCCTGTGCCGTGAAACATCTCTGTGAGTGGCGTAGGATTAGTGCCTACCAGTTGTTCGTTCCAGCCTTTTAATGTGTCCTGTATGCTTGCATTCACATCTGCGAGCTTACCTCTGGTTCTAGCAAAAATATTATCAGTTAATAATTCCTCAGAGAATGGTTTGCCTGTCGTTATATTGGTATTGTACTGCCTTCTTATCTCATCATCTGTAAGTCCTACTGATTTACCTAGTGCATATTCTCCCTGCGGAGGTTCATGATAGCCATATGTAAGAGAAATTAATTTATTTAATATACGCCCTCCCACTCCTGTAAAAGCATTTGAACTCATTTCCCCTGCTCCTAATGCGGCAGTGCCTAATAATTCTAAGGGGGTATTATTATTTGTATATCGCACTGAGGGTAACGAGCCTGAACGGACACCGCTGACAATATCACTCATTGAGAGTTTCTTTTGCTCTATTTCATCTGTTTGACTGTTATTTGATGGTGCATTTTTGGAAAGTATACTACTAACAATTTCACCTAAAAAACGGTTTTTTTCTTCATTATTATCCATTATCTGTATATTAAACTCCTTATTACGGTAGTAGTCTCTTAAAGTTTCTGCCTATGTTATGGTCTTTCGATATTCCTTTTATTATTTCCATTGGAGGCATAAGTGGTTGCCAGCCTTCTTTTTTCATTAAATAATTTATTACATCTTTTACATCCATATTGTTCCGTCTTGCGTATTCTAATATTTCTTGATATTGGTTTTCAGATATGACTTCTTTCTTCCCGTTTACAACACGCTCAAATAGCGCAGGTGAGTTGTCGGGTTGTTGCTGTGCATTATTTGACGGCTGTGCTGTAGGTTGTATATCTGTTGATTGAGTAACAGGCTGAATGTCAGGCGACTGTATATCTTGTGAAATAACTGAGGTGGCTAAAGGTATATCTCCTGAAACTGGCTCTGTGGGCTGTATATCAGGTGATGTTGGGACTAAAGGTATATCTGCCGAAACAGGTGTCGTAGTTCCTGAATAAGTTGCATTAGCTTGTGAAAGCTGTTCCTTCGGGAATGTTGCAATACCTGTTGTTGAATTTCCTTGTGGCGTATTTAATATAAAATTATTTAAGCCTTCAGTGTATTTATTCTTAGCCTCAATTAAAGCTGCTTTCTGTTTAATTGCTTGTTCCTTATCTTCTGTACTTGACTTCCTATCCTCTATAATATCCTCAAGTCTGTAAATTTCTTCGTTTATAGTCTCTATAGCTTTTGTATATCCCTCAACACCTGCTTTGAAGTCCCTTTTGTTCAATTCATTTATCTGTGCGTCAACATGTTTGATAGTTGCTTCAATTTGCTGTTTTGTTAGTGCATTTCTCTCTTTATCTATTTCATATTTGCGGTTGTTTTCACGTTCTCTAGCTTCATATTCTGCCTGCCAGTTATCTTGTAAGCGTTGCGTTTCTCTTTCTTTATATGCCTGAGAAACATCGAATTGTTGTTGCTTTTGGTTAAGCTCTAAACCTTTAAGTCTTGCTTCCTCTTGTTGAGCGGCTGAAAGGGTACCGAACTTATACATTTCCTGTGCACGTTGCTTATCTGCGTCATATAGGCTGGCTAACTGCCAAGCTGAAAGGTTGTTATGAGTATTATAGTCCCTTAATGAATTTAATATGCTTTCAGGCATAGTACCATTAATAACGCCCTTTTGCGCCTCTAATAATGCTGAAGGATAAGCCTGTCTGTTGTTGAACTGCGACCAGTCAGTGTAATACTGACCTTGTGGAGTAGTCTGTGCTGGTGTAGTGGGTTGCGTTGTACGTAACCCCTTCAGCCTGCTATATTCGTTCATAACATTAGGAATATAATTTCGTGTTTCTTTTGGTTTACGTCCTTTTGCAACATTACCAGGCCCTGCATTATAAGCCCAAAGTGCTTTCTCAATATCCCCGTTATACTGTTTAATTAGATTAGCAATATATTTTGAACCTCCCATAATATTTTGGTAAGGGTCAAAGGCATTTTGAACCCCTAGTCCTGCGGCAGTTTTAGGCATAAGTTGCATTAATCCTTGCGCACCGACTGGAGATACAGCGTTAGGGTTACCGCCTGACTCAGTTTTTATTATTGCTTCAATTAGCTCAGGCTCTACACCGTATTGTTGTGCAACTTTTTGGAAAATACTCTCGTATCTGGGATATAAAATTGCTTTATATAAATTTTCTATCTGCTCTGTAGTAGTTTGTTGAACAGGCTGCTCCTGCGGTAAGGTCATTAACGGAGGCTGTATAGTTTGAGGCTGTGTTTGATTACTGAGTGCGACTGCGTTTCCGAAGTCTTCCGCCGCTTTGTTGCGCCACCACTGCTGATATTCCTGCTCTGCGTTTTGAATATATGGAGTATACAACTTTTCTATTGCTTCAGGGTTTATTCCTGTACCAGCTAACTGTGTTGCCATGCTTTGTCGCATATCCCAGCCTGAAGGTGGTTGTTGCGGTAATTTCGGCATTAAGTCTGCAGTCCCGATATTATATTCTGTCATTGGCGTGTAGCTTTTATGGAATGCCTGTTCCCAGCCACCGTCATTATATCCTTCGGGCATGGCCGAAACACTATCCATGTAAGCACGCCCGTTATTGCCTGCCCCTGCTATTGCGTTATTAATAGCCTCATTGTATCTCTTATTTTGCTTATACTCACGGTCTCGCTTTATCATATCGCCAATAAGACCGCCGATTAAATTAATTGCTACATTTTGCCATAACGGAGGCTGTTCTTCTCTAAAATACAGTGCCATTAGAA